>OJHY01000329.1_pt1 | contig 13436 bp, 10 predicted proteins | sample 1595301 | NCBI WGS metagenome assembly OJHY01 (sample SAMN05416880, study PRJEB24817) | seawater metagenome | isolation source: Sea water | place: Canada:Atlantic | collected 2013-11 | reverse complement strand
CGAGCTGGGTTTAGAACGTCGTGAGACAGTTCGGTCCCTATCTGCCGTGGGCGTTGGAGATTTGAGAGGAGCTGCTCCTAGTACGAGAGGACCGGAGTGGACGAACCTCTGGTGTTCGGGTTGTCACGCCAGTGGCATTGCCCGGTAGCTATGTTCGGACGGGATAACCGCTGAAAGCATCTAAGCGGGAAGCCCCCCTCAAGACGAGATCTCCCTGGGGCCTTGAGCCCCCTAAAGTGCCGTTCGAGACCAGGACGTTGATAGGCTGGGTGTGTAAGCGTTGTGAGGCGTTGAGCTAACCAGTACTAATTGCACGTGAGGCTTGACCATATAATCGCAGGTTTTTGAAAGCCAAAACCGATAAGTGATTATTGAGCGTTGATGACGACTTGTCATAGCGATCGAAGTCAGATTAAAAAAGTGCTTGTAGAGCACGGCATACACATGATCTAGAGCAATCTAGAGACTATACTTCATTCATTGATTGTCAAAGACCTGGGCTGTGAAAACAGACTCAGGTTATGTGAAACCGCTGCCGAACGGGCAGTTGTTCACAAAACGGGTAAACGATGGAGTCGCCCGCTCAGTTTGAGCAAAAAGCGACTGGCATCAACAGTTTGCCTGACGACCATAGCGAGTGTGAACCACCTGATCCCATTCCGAACTCAGAAGTGAAACCGCTCAGCGCCGATGGTAGTGTGGGGCTTCCCCATGTGAGAGTAGGACATCGTCAGGCATTAAAATCAAAAAGGGCTATCCCGCATGGGGTAGCCCTTTTTTATTTTCTGGGTCCTGGTGACGATGTCCTACGAGAGAGTAGGGTGAGCCACGGTGCCCGTAGGGCAAAGCAAGCACAGCTTGCTTAGTGAGGGAACGACCCGCATCTGAGATGCGGGGCTGGACCATCGTCAGGCATCAAAAAGTGAAAATCCCCAGTCTCGTTTGAGGCTGGGGATTTTTTTTGTGCCTCTGCAAAGCCTGCCGATGTCCGTCGGACGCCCGCCAGGGATGGCAGAAGTGCCGGTTTTGCAGGAGCGAAAACCGGCCATAGTGATTCGGTCCATCCCTGGGCCTCACCCCTTCGGGGCGCCGTAAACGGCGTCCAAAATGGCTGTCCTGCCATTTTGTCAGGCATTAAAATCAAAAAGGGCTATCCCATCTGGGGTAGCCCTTTTTGATTTTCTGGGCCCAGCACAGATCACTCCGTCATTCACCAAAGCCGACGCCTGCCTAACACGCCTTACCCAGTAGCCGAAAACTCGGAAGAAGGGCAGTCAGGGCATCATAGATCCGATGGCAGACGACCACAGCATATCGCATGTCGCTCGGCGGACGGAAACTCAGCCTGTCGGCTTCAGACAGTCCGCCCGCTTTTTCGAGCGACAAACGATATGCTAGGCGTGGTCTGACTGTCTGCAATCGGATCTATGATGCCCTTCCTTTGTGTCGTGCTGAGTGTGGATACATAAGGATCTGGACCATCATAAAGCTAAAACCCCCAGTCTGATTTAAGGCTAAAACCGGCTATAGTGATTCGGCCCACCCCTGGATCTCGCCCCTTCGTTAACTGAGTTCCTAATCACAGCACGGCACAAGGGAAGGGCATCCTATTATGTCTCGAAGCCAATCAGACCACGTATTGCCTGGTGCTCCTTGCCCGAAAAGGCAACCGAACTGTCTGAGCCTCAAGGCGAGTTTTCGGTTGCCGGGCAAGGAACGCCAGGCAGTGGTCGGCTTTGAGACATAATAGGATGCCCTGACCGTACTCCCTTCAGGCGAGTTTTCGGCTGCCGGGTCCTGTACGTTAGGCAGGGGGTAGCCTTGATGCAGGGCGTGGCGGTTTGCTCGGAGTGCAACAAAACGAGGGGTATGTCCAAAGTCATTAAATGTGCTGTGGTCGTCTGCCATGGGATCTATGATGACCTGATCGACCTTTTTTGCAAGCGAGTAATCATTGAGCCGTCTAAATAACTATAGTACGATCAATTTCCGGCCCCTATTACAGGAGTAGAACTAAGCCTCCATGGCGACCCTCATTATTATTGCAGTTGTATCGATCAGCATTTCATTCTTCTGCTCACTACTTGAAGCGACTTTGCTGAGCCTGACGCCTAGCCACATCATCCAGTACAAGGATGTCAAACCAGAGCTTTATCGTAAGCTACGGCTACTAAAAGATCGGATTGATCAGCCTCTGGCCGCAATCCTTACATTAAACACCGTTGCTCATACCTTTGGTGCCGCGGGTGTTGGCGCCCAGGTAGGCGTTGTGCTCGGTGATGGCTACCTGGGGGCGGCATCAGCCATCATGACCTTTGCTGTACTGATTGTTTCCGAAATTATCCCCAAAACCATTGGTGCGAAGAATTGGCGCTCATTTGTGCCAATGTTGCCCGCAACCCTCAACACGATGATATTCCTGTTAAAGCCCTTCATCATGATGTCTGATAAGCTGACAGAATGGATGGGTGCTGGAGAGCCTGATATTGACCTACGCTCTGAAATTAAAGCGTTAACAAAGCTGGGGCGTGATACAGATCAACTTGATGAAGATGAGAGACGTGTGATTGCGAATATTCTCGATCTACATGAGGTCAGGATAAAAGATGTCATGACACCGAGAATGGTTTGTGAGTACTTATTAGGTGATGAAAAAGTAAAAAACGTTTTGAGTAAACTGCATAATACAGCGTTTTCCCGTTATCCGGTTCTCGATAACGCAGAACATCCTCTTGGGGTGGTTTTTCGGTCGGAATTGCTGGTCGCCGATGGCGAAACGCCTGTCTCTGAACTGGTGAAACCCGTTAAAATTACCAATGATGAAGCAAGTGTAGAGTCAGTGCTGACTGATTTCCTTAATGAACATCAGCACATGAATCTTGTTTATGATCAATACGGTACCTGGTTGGGGCTGGTGACAATGGAGGACGTACTGGAAACCATTCTGGGACAGGCCATCATGGATGAAACAGACGACATCCCAAACATGCGTCGTTTTGCGCGAAAACGTTGGGAGAATCGCCTGAAACATCAGCGTATGGTCAAAGGCCCCGAGCAGTTGCGTGAGACAGGAACACTGTCTCGTTAACCGTAACTGTCAATGATCATTTAGGCATTACTGAGCGCGGAAGCTGGCTTCGCCAACATTTACCGTGGCCTTGATATAGCTGTCTCCTTCGCCACGAGCGAAGGAGGAAGGGCCAATAAGCGCTTTCCGGTCGTTGTCAGCCCGGATTCCCGAAATTTTTGTATCTCCTATATTGCTCTTCAGCTCCACCTCTGCAACAGATGTTTCGGCTTGTCGGATTTGAACAGAACCGACTGCCAGGTCAATTTCCTGATCACCCGTCAATCCCGATATTTCAACTGCACCAACAGCCATGTCAATCTCGGTGGAAAAGTGTTCTGGCACTGAAATCTCCCAAGTGGTTTTGATGTCATCCTCATCAAAGCGGAGGTACAAGGCACTGCCCCGTATACTTGATTCCAGATCTGTATTGGCGTCCAGGTTTGAATTATTAAAATTAAACCAGTTGTCGTCCCCCTCATTTTCCAGTGTGAGGTGTACCGATATGCTGTCGTTCTGTCCGGCGTGAATCTTGATACTGCCGACATTAACTGACATCTGCAAAGAATCAAGACCGTCGACAGAAAATTCGTGGTGACGGATTTCATCGGCGCAGGCAAAAGATGAAATGGTGAATGCGAGTATTAAAGCGAAGGCAGCAGCCTTTTTGGTTAGCACAGTATTTCTCCTGATTCTGATTAAAGTAGAACTGTCTGATCAGAATAGAGCAAGCATTGTGCCATCTTTACAAGGTGTTGATTTATAAGTGTTAAAGAGTTCTTTTCAAAAAGGCCCTTGGTACAATTCACTAACTGTTAGCCTGATATTAACAATGTGAACGTTAATATGGCAGATATCACATAATATCTGGGACAAAAAAAGGGAGGTATCCAAGCTTGAACACCTCCCTTTTCGACGAAGAGTTTTAAAAGCTCCTACGAAGCCCTGTTCTCTCTTCAAATAAACGCGTCATGTTAGTCACGAACGTAACGTTTTACTCCACCAACAGGGCCAACTTCAGCACCGTAGATGACACCGTTTTTATCAACAGTTACGCCTTCAGCTGTACAGGTGCCACGACAGTCTGGCTGTGGGTCAGGGATCAGATAGTTGATTTCACCCGTACGGGCATTACCAACCCGGATGCCGCGAGTCCAGTCACCATGTGCTGGGTTAACTGAGCCGGACTCAGAGTCGGCCGCATAAAGAACATCGTTCTCATCGATGAAGATGCCGCTGTTACGGCTGAAGTGGTACCAGACATCAAGCAATTCGCCATCCTGGGTAAAAATCTGGATCCGGTCGTTGCTCCGGTCCGCTACAAACAGACGGCCTTGTGAGTCGAGTGCAAGTGCGTGAGGCTGCATGAACTCGCCAGGCTCTGTACCATAGCTGCCCCAAGTATCTACCAGGTCACCACTTGGGCTGAACTTGAGAATACGTGCGGGTGCATCTTCAGCATTTGAGTGGCCTTCGCCTACAAAAATGTGACCATCTGGTGCAACGAGTACATCGTTAGGCTGGAACATATAGCCTGGTTCACGTGAACCGCCGGGTTTGCCCAGCGTCATCAGGTGACGGCCTTCTGGGCTGAATTTGTGAACCTGGTGTCCGTATACGTGTGCTGGATCAACGTCATCACCGTCATGTCCACGGGCGTCTGTGACCCAGACATTGCCACCTTCGTCGACTTCGATGCCGTGTGGCCAGGTGATCAGGCCTGCGCCGAAGCTGCGAACCATGTTGCCGTCCTTATCGAACAGCATAACCGGATCAACGTCAGGATTAGCCACACAAGCGCCAACGTTTGCACCACAGCGCTCAGCTACCCAGACGCTTTCGCCATCGATATCAATATGGATTGCACTGGTTGAACCCCACTCACGGCCGGCTGGCATTTTCAGGTAGCCTTCAATCGTTGAGTATGGGTTTGGCAGGTCGTTGGTTGGTTCCATGTCCGGATCGCTGAAATCAGACTGCGCGATGGCGGCGCCAGATAAAGTGGCAAAGGAAATAGAAACAGCCAGAGCGGCTTTCTTCAGTGATTTCTTGTAATTAGTGTCGCTGAATGTTGACATGAGTGGAGTGGTCTCCCTTCTGATAACTGTTTGGACAGCCAGAATAAACCACCTCTGTTCTTAACTCAAACCTTTCCATCCGAACACTCGTCCGCTTGAGCCATATCAATCATCTGGTACGAATTGCAGAAAAGCGGGACAAGTTGAAGATGCATATTCAGTGTGCTGTGTTACTCTTCTCAGCGATGGATTTTACCTGTATGTAGACGGATAGTGTGTTGCAGTAAATGCAGGGTAGAAAGGTACACGTAATATAATAACGAGATTTAAAACCGTTCAGTGATATTGTGTCAGAAGAAGTAGCAGGCACACTCTTGAACACTTTACGGAAGCCAGTCAGGGAGATTGCGGGTTGTGATAAATGAATGGTTACTGCAGTTTGCAGAATGGCTATACGCCACATCAGGTAGTAGAGCCATTGAACAGTCTTATTATCTGTATAACTGGATAGAAACAACGCATGTATTGACCGTTATGGTCAGTTTGGGGATGTTGATATTTATCGACCTGCGAATGCTCGGCCTGGCAATGCCCAATGTTTCTGCTGTGAAGCTGGCTAATCGACTGAACTTGGTTATGATGATTGGTTTTACCGTGATGTTTATTACCGGCCTCCTGCTGTTTTATGCAAAGCCTGTCTATACCACACAAAGCATCTGGTTCCGTATTAAGTTCCTGTTGCTCATTATTGCTTTCATCAATGCAGTGTTATTTCACCGGCGCATGCTGGCCTCAGGGGCGAGTTGGGAGTTTGATGCCAAAGCCCCCCGCAACCTGCAGCTGGGAGCGGCATTCTCGCTGGTATTGTGGATTGGTGTAGTCACCACGGGACGTTTGATTGCCTATGACTGGTATCAGTGTTACCGCGAACTGCCACAGTGGCTTAGCGTGGCTGCAGGGTGTGTTGCACCTTAGGGGCAGTGCTTGGTGTTTACCCGAACGGGCTAACTAACTTTGCACGAATTAAAACAGCAACGTTGATAGAGATTTAGAGGGAGTTCCCATGGAACTATTACCGTTATCATTTTTTGAATGGGCTGAAACTACTTACCTGGGCTATATCGGCAAAACCTATGGTGGTGTTTATGCGACATTAGGGCAATCAATCCATCTGATGTCTCTGGCTCTGCTGGGGGGTACGGTGCTGGTCGCAGACCTTAGGTTGTTGGGGGTGGTCCTGCGCGATGTGCCTTCGGAAGTTGTGACTGAGCAAGCTCATAAATGGTTCCGTATTGCTTTGATAGCAATTGTTGCCTCAGGTGTGTTTATGGCGGCCGCAATTGCCCAAAAACTTTTCTATAATGCGGCCTATTGGGCAAAAATGTATGCCCTGATCGCCGGTGTTTTGTTTGTATTTGCAGTAAAGCGGCCGTTGTTAAAGGGGGACCACAGCCAGATAAATCCCTGGGTTATACGTATTGTGGCAATTGCCTCAATACTGGTCTGGTTTACGGTAGCGGCAACGGGTCGCTGGATTGGGTTCTCTTGATTGGCTGGATTTGCCGGAGGTTACGATGAGTGAGAATAAATCATTGAGCTTGAGGGAAAAAATAGCCTTGGGCAGTTCGACTGTGATTATTGTTGGTGCTGTTATCTACTGGGGCTTTCAAGTACAGAACGTAATGGAGTTGCTTGAGTTGGCGTATGGCTAAACGATAACTCGGGCTGTTTTGAAACAGCGCCCAGCAAGCAACCTTTATAGTTATTGCTGGACGCTGTGAATGTATCTGATCGAAATCTTTGTGCTTAAAGAGGCTTAGAGGCCGAGTGCCAGCAGGAAGTAATCATCGTAAAACAACTCGGAAATGAGTCTGTCCATACTGTCATAAATGGCTGTTTCGAAATCAACAAACTCTGTGCGTACACTGCTGAGCAGAGTGCTTTGCCATGCGTTACGGCTACCAGCATAGAGTGTCAGCTCAGTGCGAAGTACCATTTCCAGTCCGTCAGCGCCTGGGCGGAATTCCAATTCCACAATTGAGCCATCCAGAGAAAGATTTCCACCTTCACCCAGTTCGGCATTTGAAGACTCAAAAGATGCAATAATTGCCTGTCTGACCAATTCGGCAAATGTGCCGTCTTCAAGTGTCAGGTTATCTTCGCCAACCACAGTCGCTTCGTTGCCTGGTAGGTCGCGATTATCGGTAAAAGCATTGACTGTCATTGGTGCCCCAGCCATTCCACTCATGTCGACACCTGTGTTGCCATTGAACTGGTAATCAACACTGACTGTTTCTGCCGATACTGTTTGTGCGCCTAATGCTAGGGCGCTACCCAGGCAAAATGCTTTAATTGCTTGCCACTTCACACTTAATCTCCTGTGTCTTATTTTCTGTTCAAAAAAAAGGGCTGAAGCAGAATGTCTGCTGCCAGCCCTCCTTGTGCCTGTAACCGACTATGGCAAATGTTGCCTTAATGCCGGCTTAACCAGCTTGGTTTACAGGCGGTCTGCAGGCCATGCCACACCTTGGTGGACGCCTTTAGGAACTTCACGCATACCTTGGTATACAAATTTCTGAACACGCTTACCTTCATAGGTTTCTGTCGTGTAAACGTTGTTGCGAGAATCAGTCGCGATGCTGTGAGGCGCATAGAACAGGCCTGGTTGACGGCCACCGCCACCAAAGCTGGTCAATACTTCCAGAGATTCACGATCCAGGACGTAAATTTTGAAGTTCTGGCCGTCAGCCAGGTAGATGAACTTCTGGTCTTCGTCGTTAGAGAAGGAGATGTCCCAGGTAGAGCCTTGTCCCAGGGTGTCTGGAGAAATATACGCTTCTTTAATGAAGGTGCCGTCTGGGCGGAATACCTGGATACGGTCGGAGCCACGGTCACAAACATAGATCATGTCATCATGTGAGGGGATTGCACAGTGAACAGGTCCACGGAACTGTTCTGGGCGATCACCTGGCTCGTAGTTCACGCGAACGTCTTCAGGACGGTTGCCGTAAGCACCCCAGTAACGTTTGAACGCGCCTGTGTTCAGGTCGATAACGGCAACACGCTTATGGCGATAACCGTCAGCCAGATACACTTCGTTAGCATCACCGTCGATAGAAATTTCGGCTACCTGGCCGAAGAATTCTGTGCTGTTGCTGTCAGGTGCTGAACCAGGAATACCGTACTGGTTAACAAACTGTCCATCTCGAGTGAATTCGAGAACGTGGGCGTCGCCGCTACCGTTACCACCAATCCATACGTTACCGTTTGGGGCGATACCTACGCCGTGGTTGGATGCTGGCCAGGTGAAACCATCACCAGGGCCACCCCAGGAGTTGACCAGGTTGCCTTCAGGGTCGAATTCGAGGATAGGAGGAGCGGGTGTGCAACAATCACTGACACCTACTTTTAAACCAATTTCAGTGAGGCCGCCAAACATCTCGTCCTGATCGCGATGAACGATAATGACGTGATCGTTTTCGTCGATTTCCAGACCAATGGTGTTACCGATAACCCACTGGTTTGGCAGTGGTTTTGGCCAAAATGGGTCAACTTCGAAAACGGGAGCAGAAACCATTTCGCCGGACTGAGCAACCGCCGGCTCTTCCAGTAGCGACTGTCCAGCTGTCAGTGCAGTGATGGCTGCGGCCAGAGTGGCTCCTGCCGCGAACTTCATTTTTTTTGTCATTATACTCCCTCCGGGGTTAGTACATTCAGAAAGATATTTTCCTCTGGGTTCCGCAGTATACTCATTAAACTGTGACCAGTATACTCGTGTGGTAGCAAACTTAGCACACGCAAGTACATAATTAAATAAGAAGGCAGTCAAGAGGTAGAAATGAATAATAAGATCGGGGGAGACAGGGCGGTATCTGACACAAAAGCCCGCTGGGGAGCATTTAGTGTATTGATATCAGCATGGCTGCTGGCATTCATTGGGCTGGCATCTCCCGCTTACAGTGATGAAATTCCACAACGTGTTGCTATTCAGGCGTTTGTGAAGCCTGAGGGCAATCAGTTAAACCTGCTGATGCGTGTCCCGATGGATGCGATGGGAGGGGTTCAGTGGCCATTGCGAGGAGAAATTGGCTTTCTGATCTTCTCGCAGGCAGAAGATGCTAAAGCGGACGCAGCATACAATACGCTCCTGCGTTCAATTCAGATTTTCGAAGGGGATGAGTTGCTGGAGCAGCCAACAGTGACTGCCAGTCGTATTGCATTGCCGTCAAATCGTGGATTTACCGATTACCAGTCGGCATTAGAAACGGTAAATTCGCCAACGATTTCAGACGACGTGAATTTGTATTTTCGGCAGGGTTTTTTAGATATTCTGGCTACCTATCCAATTTCCTCTGCAGAGTCCCGCTTCTCCATTGATCCTCGCCTGGGTACCCTGGGACTGGAAACAACGACTGTGCTTAGGTATGTGCTCGAAGACGGTGCAGAAAGAACCTTCTCTTATATAGGCAACCCTGGTCGTGTCAATCTGGATCCGCACTGGTACCAGGCAATGTGGAACTTTATCAGTCTGGGTTTTGTTCATATTCTGGAAGGCGCGGATCACTTGTTGTTCCTGTTTTGCCTGTTGATCCCATTGCGGAATGTGCGGGCACTGATTCCCGTAGTCACCTCTTTTACCGTGGCTCATTCGCTGACATTGATTGCCTCTGCACTTGGCTGGGTGCCTTCGGCAATCTGGTTCCCGTCGCTGATCGAGAGTCTTATTGCGCTCTCTATTGTGTATATGGCCATTGAGAATATTTTTGGCGTAAAGCAGGAGCATCGCTGGATAGTGACTTTCGGTTTTGGTCTCGTTCACGGGTTCGGGTTCTCTTTCCTGCTGACAGAAAGTATGCAATTTGCAGGTTCGCACCTGCTCGCCTCTTTGCTTGCTTTCAATCTCGGCGTAGAGTTTGGGCAGATACTGGTATTGCTCATTGTCGTGCCTGTTATCGGGCTGGCATTCAAGTACGTTCTGCCAGAGAGAATGGGTGTCATTGTGCTTTCAGCGCTCGTGGCTCATTGGGCCTGGCATTGGATGGAGGACAGGTTGACGCGGTTTTTCGCCTATGACCTTTCCCTGCCCGCGCTGGACAGGTATTTCTTTACCGGGCTACTGCAGTGGCTGGCCTTGCTGCTGTTGGCAGGTGGTGTTTTATGGTTAATGCAAAACGTTTTTTCACGTTATTTTGCCAGTAACCAGTCTTCCCGGGGCGGGGAACAGGCAAATGTAACATTGTGAGTCTGAGTTAGGTGGCCATTGTGCTGCTGGATAAATAGTTGTTATGATTCGGCGCTGCCTTTGGGGCAGCGCTGTCTCATGTGTGGTTGATAATAACAAGCGGGGAGCTTCTTTATGGGCGGGGTGATGATCATATTGTTTGGTGTGGCCGGGCTGGCATTTGGCTGGTTTGTCTATTCCAGATTTATTGCAGAAAAGATCTACCAACTGGATCCTGATTTCCAAACACCGGCACACGAACTTAGTGATGGTGTGGATTATGTACCAACAAATAAATATGTCCTGTGGGGACACCACTTTACTTCAGTGGCTGGTGCTGCGCCGATTGTTGGTCCTGCTATCGCGGTATACTGGGGTTGGTTGCCCGCCTTGCTTTGGGTTGTTTTCGGCACCATTTTCTTCGCTGGTGTTCATGATATGGGCGCCTTGTGGGCAAGTACCCGTAACAAGGGTAAATCAATCGGTGCTCTGTCAGAGAATGTGATTGGTAAGCGTACTCGCTCATTATTCCTTATTGTTATTTTCCTGCTCCTGTTAATGGTTAATGCTGTATTTGGTGTGGTTATTGCCAACGGCTTTGTGGGAACCCCGGGATCTGTCTTCCCGGCATGGATGGCAATCGCTGTCGCGTTGGTGATAGGTCAGCTGTTGCGTCGCAACTACAGTTTGATGTTGCTGACTGCGGCAGGTGTGGCGATTCTTTATTTCTCCATCTGGGCGGGTACCTTTATTGAGATCAGCTTGCCTGATTCATTATTTGGACTGGCGCCAAGCGCTAACTGGATCATCATTCTGTTTATCTATGCCGCTATAGCATCCATGCTGCCGGTTTGGGTGTTGTTGCAACCACGTGATTTTATTAACGGTATGCAACTCATCGTAGGTTTGATTCTGTTGTATGGCGCTGTGTTGCTGACTATGCCAGACATGGTGGCGCCTGCATTTAACACACAAACGGCTGAAGGGACGCCGAGTATCTTCCCCTTGTTGTTTGTAACCATTGCCTGTGGTGCGATTTCTGGTTTCCACGGTATCGTGGCTTCCGGTACCAGCTCCAAGCAGCTGGATAAAGAGACCGATGCCCGTTTCGTCGGTTACCTCGGTGCGGTTGGTGAAGGCTCCCTGGCTTTGATCACCATTGTTGCGGTTTGTACTGTTGCCTATGCGGCCAGTCCTGATCAGTGGCACACGCTGTATGCTGAGTTCTCGGACGGCGGTGCGCCAGCGTTCGTGGCAGGTGGTGCGGCATTGATCGGTACTTCCTGGCCGGGTATCTCTGAAGGGTTTGCCCAGGTGTTGCTGGCTACAATGGTGGCGCTGTTTGCTGGCACGACTATGGATTCGGGTGTTCGTTTGCAGCGTTATATCATCCAGGAGTGGGGTGATATTTATGGCATCAAACTATTCAAGTCAGGACTAGCTGCTACGATTGTTGCTGTTGTTGCCTGTCTGTTGCTGGCATTTGGCGCCGGTGGCTCATCGGGGGCCGGCGGTATGATAATCTGGCCGCTGTTCGGTGCAACCAACCAGATTCTGGCGAGTCTGACACTACTGGTAATTACGGTCATGTTAATCAAAATGGGGCGTCCGTCGTTCTATACATTGATTCCAATGATCTTTGTGCTGATTACATCGTTCCTGGCTGGTATGTTGCAGCTGGTGTCGTTCTACAACGAAGGGAACTATCTGCTGGTATTCCTGGACTTCGTAGTGCTGGTAGTGAGTGTTCTTGTCATGCTGGAGGCTGCGTCAGTGGTTTCCAAGCTCAAAAAGGATCAGGCTGCATCTGAAAGCGCATCCTGATTTAAGATGATAAAGGCCGGTGTGATCACCGGCCTTTTATCGAGCGAGCGTTACAAATAATTGCAATGTTCGTCCTGTCTGGAATATTCTGGCCCATTTGATTGACTATAATCCTGCTGAAGATAGTAGTCTGCTGGGTAATACCAGAAAATGGAGTCATGCAAAAAACCTTAATATTCTTGCTTCTCTGGTGTCTGTCGAGCCATTCGCTTGCCAATCGAGTGCCAGATTTCTCATTGATCGATCAGAATGGTCGCTTTCATCAGTTGAGTCGTTCCACTGATAAGCAGGCTGTGGTTATTCTGTTGTTTGATCCATCGGACCCTTTTGGTCGTGCGGCGGTGCAGGAAATGGACCGTTTGCGCGAACGCTTCAGGGGTGAGCCGGTGGGTTTTCAGGTGCTGGTCGCCGATCTTGCGCAAACGCGATCTTCGCTCAACGATCTGGCGCGCGCAATGGATGTGCAGCAGCTTCCTTTCTTGCTGGACGAATCTCAACTGGTTACTCAGGCGCTTGGCTTGTCGCGCAGCGGAGAGGTGCTGGTGGTTGATCCTGGGCGGTTGGATGTGATTTATCAGGGGGCTGTAGGTCTGTTTAATGGTAATCCAACCCAGCAATCTTTGGCGGCAACATTGCCTGGCATGAGTTCTTATCTGCACTATATATTGCACTCAGTCACACGTGGCGAGCCTTTTATTCAGGCTGCCTATGCATTGAACGGCCCTGTGGTGAATTTGCCGGCCCTGGACTCGGTCCGTCAGGAGGGTGTCAGTTATGAGCAAGATGTCGCGCCGATCCTGAAAGCGCGTTGTGCTGGCTGTCATCAGGATGGCGGAGTGGCGCCATGGTCAATGGATGGCCACCTGATGATTCAGGGCTGGAGTACCATGATCAAAGAGACCTTGCTGACCCGGCGTATGCCGCCCGGTCAGGTTGATTACAACGATGCGGCGGCATTTGAGGATGTGAACCACATCAGTGATAGGGAAATGCAGGTGCTGATGCAGTGGATAAACGACGGGGCAAAGAAGTCTCCGGTTGAAGATGATCCTTTGGCTGGGTGGTCAGCACCGGAAAGTGGCTGGGCACTGGGTGAGCCTGATGTTGTGATTGAGTTGCCTGAGCAGCAAATACCGGCCACAGGTGTGCTGGACTATGCTTTTGTGCCCGTGGAGTTAAATCTGGAAGAGGATAAATGGGTCTCGGCTTTTGAGTTTGATGTGGACAACAAAGTCGCCCTCCATCATGTCATCATTTATACCTGTCTCTTATACACATCTGACGCTGCCGACGACTCCTTACGTGT
>OJHY01000324.1_pt1 | contig 13623 bp, 19 predicted proteins | sample 1595301 | NCBI WGS metagenome assembly OJHY01 (sample SAMN05416880, study PRJEB24817) | seawater metagenome | isolation source: Sea water | place: Canada:Atlantic | collected 2013-11 | reverse complement strand
AATAAATTTACAGACTAAACACGAACAATAATAGATAATATAAACGATGAAAAAATATAACATACAAAATTATGTCAGGTATAAAGAAGACGTTAAAACATCTATAGCAAACCTTGAGGGGTTAATGTGGGATGAATACTCTAGAAATGAACTTATAGTTAAGTTTTTACCATTAGTAGAAAATTTAGCACGTAAGTTTTCTACATCAGATCAAGCATCAGGCGTATTAAGTATTAATGATTTAATACAATGTGGCTCTGAGGGTTTAATTAAAGCCGTAGATAAAATTGATTGGGAAGTTTTAGAAACTTCTGATGATCAAGAAAAAACTTTAAAATCATTTATAAGCAAACGAGTTAAAGGAGCTATTAGAAGACGTATAGATATTAACAGGGGCGATATAAGAATCCCTGAACACAAGCTAAATGAGATAAGAAAAAACCCTAAAGACAAAGTAGCGGTTCAAATGTTTTTTAACTCTATATTTTTAAGTATAGATATTAATCAAGAATCTGAAGACAGCGAACATTTTGCTTATCAAATACCAGATAAGTCTGAGCCATACAATATACCTTTAATGAATTTATATTTAAAAAGTTTAATGCAAAAACATTTAGATACTAAAGAATATGAAGTCTTAAGATTATCTTACGGATTAGACTGCGACAAGCACTCTGCTAAAGAGATAGCAGGCTTGTTAGATATCAAAGGAACACGTTATTATGTTACGGTTTCAGAGATAAAAAAGAAGGCTGTACAAACCTTAATAGACAATGTAGATCACACCCAAGTGCTTGACTACCTTTAAGTTAAGTGTACAGAGTAATGTAAAAGAATAACTAAATACGTAATTATATTAATATGAAACTAAACGAAAAGCTGGCAACAATCCAGACAAAATTCAAATCAAAAAAGAGTAGATACAACTCATTCGGCAAATACAATTTTAGATCAGCGGAAGATATATTAGAAGCAACAAAGCCCTATCTATTAGAATTAGGAGTAAGCGTAACAATTAGCGAAGAGTTAATTCAGAATGAGCCATTCCCTATTTTGGAATCAAAAGCTACTATCTCTGATGGCGAGAATGCTATACACGCTACTGCAATAGTAGGTGTAGATCTAAATCAAAAAGGTATGCAAATGCCTCAAAAGTTTGGCTCAGCCAGTTCGTACGGTAAAAAGTACGCGCTTGGTAATTTGTTTTTAATTGACGATACTGCAGATAGTGACGCTATCAATGCACATGGTAAAGCACCTGTAGCAAAAAACACATTAACCTCAGAAAAAGATCCAGCTTATCCAAAAGCAGTGGAATTTATTCAAAAAGGAGGCAAGTTGTCCGCTATAAAAGCTAAGTACAATATCTCACAAGAGATTGAAACTAAATTAAAAACATTATAAAATGGAAGATTTTAACATTAAAGAAATATTAGATAAACTTGTAAACGATGAAGACTATTACGGAGAGTTTGGTCGTCAATTTAGAAGTAATTCTGATATTTCTACATTGTTAACAAATCCCTTAGCGCTTGGCACGCCTCAAAAGCCAAACATTAATTTCTTAATTGGAGGCTACTTTCACACAGCGATACTTGAGCCAGAAAAGCTTAAAAAGTACAGGATAGTAGAGTCATCAACAAGAAATACAAAAGCGTATAAGGAGATTTCAGGAGGGGAGATGTGTTTATTACAACATGAAGTAGATAACTTAGAATTATTAATTGATACAATGCACGACAATAGCGTTTGTAAAGGGTTAATAGAAGGTATCAATGTTGACTATGAACAACCTGGAATTAAAGAGATTGAAGGGTTATGGTGGAAAGGTAAAGCAGATATCGTTAATCACGATGAAAAATTAGTTATTGATCTTAAAACAACAAGTGATATAACAAAATTTAGAAGCTCAGCTTTCCGTTATAACTATGACAGTCAAGCATACATTTATCGTAAGATATTTGGTTATGACTTAGTTTTTATTGCAATAGATAAAAAAACAAGACAGATCGGTATCTTTGATTGTTCTGATGCTTTCTATGAAAGTGGTAAGGACAAAGTACAACAAGCTGTAGAACAATATAAATTGTTTTACGATAACCCGGATTTCGATCCAAAAGATTATTTTATTAACAAGACTTTATAAAAAAGGAAATTATGGCAAGTATTATTAAAGCAAACATCAATTTAAATGAAATCCCTAAAGACAAGATCTACAAGGGTAAAAAGGGTAATTACCTACCAATTACAATTACTATTAATGACGAAGTAGATCAGTTCGGTAATCAAGGGCCTGTGATAGTTGATCAATCAAAAGAAGAAAGAGATGCTAAAGCAGCTAAGGTTTACTTAGGTAATGTAAAAGTAATATGGACTAACGGATCAAACGTTGAAGCAGCGCCAAGAGAGGATGTTAACGGGCAACAAGCACCTGCATTTGTAGCTGAAGCAGGTGATGATGATCTACCATTTTAATGGAAAGATGTGAAATGTGTGGCGAAGTTATGGCTGCTTGCGTCATGTTGGTTTGGGCTTATTTTATAATTAAATTAAATTAAATGCAAGAAATAGCAGCTATTTAAGATATATAACTTTAAAAAATATATTTATGGATCAATGCGAAATGTGTGGAGAAGTTATGACTAAGTGTGACTTTGATTACTGCGATATGTGTCCCGATTGCTTAGACGGAGAGTAAATTTATTTATTTAACAGTAGCCGGTCGTTTACCTGCGCTAGCACATGGGTTAAATAAGAGAAACAACGTTAACTTACTGGCTTCCTGAATATAGCTCCAAGACGATGCTGTTAAATAAATATTAATAATTAAATTAAATTAAATTAAATTAAATAAGTAAAAAAAAATGAATGAAACAACAAGAGATCAGCCGATGGTAGTGGAATGTAAAAATGAAGTATCACAATGTGATCCCCATATAGGACATTACAGCAACTTAGAACTATTAAAAAATCACAATGTAACTTTTAGTTTTTATGATGTAGGATGTGCTATTAGTATAGGATGTAAAACATACGCTTTTAGTAACAATAATGTAGCTTTAGAAGAGTTTAGCAAGTATGTAAAAAACCCTACAGAAGCACACGAAAAGTGGAAAAATTAAATTAAATTAAATGCAAGAGATAGAGATCAATGGATTTGCGATTGATAAATTCAATACGCATGAGCTTGACGCGAGCGCTAAGCAAGGTACATGCCCTGTATGTTCTCACGACAGGAAACCTAAGAATCAGAAAGCAAAGTGCGCTTCTTATGATTGGGAACGTGGTCTCGGTACTTGTCACAATTGTAATAAATCATTTCAACTACATACTTATAAGCGTAAAGGTAAAGCTGAAAAAGTATATGTCAAGCCAGAACCTCTTGCTAGTCGTACTGAGCCCGGTATGAAAGTTGAAGATTGGTTTAAAACAAGGGGTATTTCCAAACAGACCCTCACTGACTTACGAGTTACTGAGGGTCCTGAATGGATGCCACAGACCGGTAAGACCGAGAGTGTAATAAAGTTCAATTATTTTATGGGCGGTGAATTAACAAATGTTAAATACCGAGATGGAAGAAAGAACTTTAAATTATTTAAAGGAGCTGAGAAAGTATTCTATAATATAGATAGTATTGTAGGCTATGAATATTGTGTTATTGTTGAAGGTGAAATGGATGTGCTTGCGCTACACGAAGCTGGCATAACAAACGCTATATCAGTACCCAACGGAGCAACGCTTAATACAAACAACTTAGATTACTTAGATAGTTGTATTGATTACTTTGAAGATAAAGATAAAATCATATTAGCTGTTGACTCTGATGAGGCTGGGCAAGCATTACAAACTGAACTTATTCGTAGGTTAGGATCTGAAGTTTGTTATATAACAACTTTTGAGGATTGTAAAGATGCTAATGAATATTTATTAAAGTATGGCAAAGAAAGATTATCAGAACGTATTTCAAAATCAAAACCAGTACCACTTGAAAATGTTACAACGTTCAGGGATGTTGAAGATGAAGTCACCGACTTTGTTCGTAATGGTTTTAAGCCTGGCTTTCAAGTTGGTTTACAAAACTTTGACGATATATTTTCGACATACACTGGTCAGTTTATTACTGTTACTGGTATACCCTCTTCGGGTAAGTCGGATTGGGTGGATCAAATGGTTGTTGGATACAACGCTAATTATAGTTGGAAAACAGCTTTCGCATCTCCGGAGAATCAACCAACATATCTTCATGCTCATAAGTTAATGCGTAAGACTTGGCAGGGTATGCCAACTAGAGATGATATTGGCGGTGATCGCTGGAATCAAATAGCGGATCATTGTAATAGTAATTACTTTCACATTGATATGGAACGTTATACTTTAGATTCGGTTCTTAAAAAGGGAGCTGAGCTTGTTAAACGTAAAGGCATTAAATGTTTAGTTATTGATCCATTTAATAAAGTTAGAGACGTTAGTGGTTCAGATGATGTCAATAGATATACAATGGAGTACTTACAGAAGATTGAAATCTTTGCTAAAAAGTATGATGTATTAGTATTTGTAGTTGCTCACCCAACTAAGATGTATAAAGACAAAGATGGCAAAATGGAAGAGCCTACAATGTATTCTATTAAAGGAGGAGGGGAATGGTACGATGCTAGTTATCATGGATTATTAGTCCATAGAGATTACAAGGCTAATACCGTTAAAGTAAAAGTACTTAAAGTTAAGTTTCAAAACCTAGGTACCAATCAAGCTGAAGCCCATTTCAAATGGGATCCTAAGTCAGGTTGTTTTATACCTCATGAGCCTTTAAATATAACTGGCGATAAAATGCCCTGGGAATAATGGGTAGTGGTAATAAAAAGAAAGATGTTAATATGGGTGACCCACCATATAAAGAGGAAGATTGGATACCATATAGATGGTGTGTAAGAAACAATATAGCTATTGCAGCTAACGCTAAAAACAACAGCGCTTGGCATATTGATATTACACAGAACGGTAAGACTACATCAAGCCCTGAGTCTTATGGCAAGAATGAAGTATGGCAAAAAATATTTGAATATTCTAAATACTATTATGATAAATATCGAAAATGAATATAAAAAACTTATGGAAGAAATCCTCAACGAAGGATTGGATAAGAAAGATAGAACAGGTACGGGGACAAAGTCTGTCTTCGGAAGAACGATTAGACACGATATGTCAATTGGCTTCCCTATACTTACAGGAAAAAAAATAAGTTTTAATGCAGCAAGAACCGAACTGCTTTGGATATTGCAAGGTAGAACCGATCTTAAATATTTAGAAGATAACGGTGTTAAGTATTGGAGACCGGATTATGAACGCTCAGGTAGAACAGATGAAACATTAGGCCCTGTATACGGAAAACAATGGCGCAATTTTGAAGGCGTAGATCAGCTTTATAATCTTGTGTATAGCATTAATACTAATGCATATTCAAGACGTCTTATGGTTAGCGCGTGGGCTCCACATGAGCTAGATGAAATGGCATTGCCTCCTTGTCATTATGCTTTTCAAGTTTATATTAACAATGGTGTAATGGATTTAATGTGGCAACAAAGATCTGCTGACGTATTCTTAGGTTTGCCTTATGATATTACAATGTATGGTTTACTATTAGAGATGCTAGCTAAAGGCGCTGGACTTAAAGCCGGTCAATTAATTGGGCAACTTGGTGATTGTCATTTATATAATAACCACTTAGAGCAAGCTGAAGTGTATTTAAAAAGATCTAAGCGAGCTTTGCCTTTTTTACATTTAGATAAGGGTATCAGCCCTAATGTATTAGAAGGATTAAATATACCAGACAACTTTGAAATTAAATTAATTAACTACAACCCTTACCCTGCAATTAAAGCAGAATTAAGTGTTGGTAAATAAAAATAAATATGTATTATATATATCACATTCCTGGTAAAAAAATAGGAGTTACACGTAATCTTAAGAATAGAGTTACCCTTATGCAAGGATATAAGGAGGGGGAGTACGAAGTTCTTGAACAGTCAACAGATATAAATTATATATCAGACCGTGAAATAGAACTTCAAAAGTCTTATAAATATAAAAAAGATTTCAATAGCTTTAAAATATTAATGAATCAATTTAATCAAGGAAATAAAATGGCAATAAATGTAACAGAACAAACGGTAACTTTTCCAGTTGGAAAAAAAGATTTAAAAGATTACTTATCAAAAAACACAGACTTAAAATTTTCTGTTGGTGAATCTCAAGTAAAATTAAATAAAGAAGTGCAAGATTGGATTTTAAAAAACAGTAAAATTTCACATTTTAAAAACACAAGAACCTATGTATATAACAAGTCTTTAATTAATTTTGTAGAAGAACAAAATCCTACTATAAAAAAAGATTTAATTAAGCCTCAAAAATCACCTAACATTTATGATTTAATTCGTATATGGGCAGATGAAAAGGGTATATATAATTCTGGTGATTCTAAAACTCAATACATTAAACTTATGGAAGAAGCTGGTGAATTAGCGCAAGCTATTCTAAAGAACGATGAGACTGAAGTAATTGATGCTATAGGTGATATGGTTGTAGTGTTAACAAACTTAGCGGCTCTTAGAGGCCACAAGATAGAAACCTGTGTTAGTTCAGCCTACAATGTAATAAAGTCTAGACAAGGTAAAATGATTAATGGAACATTCGTAAAAACTACATTATAATGAAAAAAGAAATAGAATTTAGAGACCCAGTTGTTGAACGTGTTGTTAATAAGTTTGTATCAAGATCCGATGTAGGCTATAAAAAATACGGAGTAACTCTTGAAGACGATCATTCAAATATGTTTGCTTGGCTTAATCATTTGCAAGAAGAACTTATGGACGCTGTATTGTATTTACAAAAAGCTAAAGAAGTTCATACTACGGATATTGAAGAAGATCTATTGTCAGACTTAGAAGTGAGAGATGCGGAAGCCATTTAAAAGAAAAAGCGGTAAGCGCGGTCCAGTAAGAGCAAAGAAGGTATCATATGACGGTATCGACTTTGCTTCAGGCTTAGAAAAATATATGTATATTGCTTTACAGAAAGCAAAGATAAAAACAAAATACGAAGGTGAAACTTTTGTTTTGTTAAACGGATTTCATTTTGAAAACGAAGTATACGAAAAGCAAGCTAACGGTAAAGGCGATTATAAAAATAGAGGTTGTAAAAGAATACTACCTATTAAATATACTCCTGATTTTATTGGCGAAAACTTTATAATAGAAACTAAAGGTAGAGCTAATGAATCTTTTCCAATGCGATGGAAAATGTTTAAGCTATTAGTATCTAATCAGTTTCCTGGACACACACTTTACAAACCACAAAACCAAGCACAATGCGACGAAACGGTACGAATAATCCTAGAGAAGCAAAAATTATAGCTAAACAAAAATATGCTGAAAGGCAGATTGACAAGTGGGTTAAATGGAGTTGGGAAGTTAAGGGTAGGATTAGATATAAAGATTTAGTTAAATTACAAACAAGATATGGAATAACAAGCACATGAAAGAAAACGAAAACAAAGCAGCGTGGTCTGTTGAATTAGGATTTTATCCTGGATTTTTAATAGGCATAAGAAGTTATGAAATGGAAGATTGTAGAATACACGTTCTATACTTACCTCTTATAGATATAGCGTTAAGTATTTATAATTAATGGATGAAGATCTTAAAACTGTAGTGGCTTCTGTAGGCTTGTTTGTTGACAACATATTATATGATATGAGGAATGTATCTAAGTCTACAACAAAGCCCGTTATATTGGCTCATATAGAAGCCTGGAAGAATGAATTAGAAACAATTAAAAGCTTTACACAATAAACACATGGGATTATTTGATGAAAGAATACCGTATAAGCCTTTTGAGTATCCAGAATACTACACAGAGGGTTGGCTAAAACAAGCGCAAGCATTTTGGTTACACACAGAAATAAGCATGCAAAGTGATATTAAAGATTGGAAAGAAAAACTAAATGATAAAGAAAAGAATCTCGTCGGGAACATACTTCTTGGGTTCGCGCAGACCGAGTGCGCCGTTTCAGACTACTGGACCCAGAAAGTCGTATCGTGGTTTCCTAAACACGAAATACAACAGATGGCAATGATGTTTGGATCGCAAGAAACCGTACATGCTGTTGCTTACAGTTATTTAAATGAAACATTAAAACTAGAAGACTATGAAGCATTTTTACACGAGCCTGCTACGGCGGAGCGTTTTAATAATCTTGTTGCTTATAGTGGTAACAGCCGTACTGGCATCGCTAAATCTCTTGCTGTATTTTCAGCCTTCGCTGAAGGAGTTAGTTTGTATTCTGCTTTTGCTGTTCTGTATTCTTTTCAGCTGCGTAATTTACTTAAGGGTATCGGACAACAAATGAAGTGGTCAGTAAGAGATGAATCATTGCACAGTAAAATGGGATGTCAATTATTCCGCCATATGTGCGAAGAAGACAATCAATTACTGAGCTTATGTCGAGAAGATATAATAAAAGCTGCTGAAGCAATGATTTCTTTAGAAACAAAGTATATAGACAAAATGTTTGAGATGGGTGACATCGAGGGTATTAAGTCAAATGATTTAAAACACTTTATAAAAAAGAGAACAAATGAAAAACTTGTGGAACTTGGTTACGTTGACTTGGGATCGTATTTTGCGTATGACAACAATGCAGCGGCTAATCTTGATTGGTTCTATCATCTTGCCGGGGGGGTCACTCATACTGATTTTTTCGCAATTAGGCCAACAGATTATAGCAAAGCTGGTGAAGGTGAGGACTATGAGGACATTTGGTAGAGTAAATATAACACAACAAGAAATAGATAAACAATTATATGAAAGAACAGACGCTTATTGAAATGAAGAACAAGATTGAAACTTTAGGGTTGATCAATCAAAAACTAATCTCAGAACTAAACCAAACAGCTACAATAGTTTTAGGAGTATTAGAAACAATTAAACATATGCCAGGTTATGATAAAGCAATTGAAAAGCTTAAAAACCAAGCTGTTGAGGAGGAAGTTGAAGACAAAAAACTAGAACTATAATATGTGGAACAATGAATGGATCAAAGGAGAAGATTACCCTGCGTGGGGTAATACGGACGTATACAAGAAGACAATATCCGGGGGATACTTATATCACGGAGAAACGCCTAGAGAGGCATACCAAAGAGTCGCTAAAACGGTTGCTCGTAGATTATATAAACCAGAAATGGCTGAAACGTTTTTTAATTATATCTGGAATGGTTGGCTTTGCCTTGCTAGTCCGGTACTCTCCAACACGGGGACTGATAGGGGCTTACCTATTAGTTGCTTTGGTATTGATGTTGCTGATTCGATCCAGGATATCGGACAAAAGAATTTAGAAATGATGCTGCTTGCTAAACAAGGCGGCGGAGTTGGTATTGGTATTAATCAGATTAGGCCTGCTGGCGCTAGAATAACAGGTAATGGAACGTCAGATGGAGTCGTACCTTTTTGTAAAATATATGATTCAACAATACTTGCTACAAATCAAGGATCAGTCAGACGAGGTGCTGCAAGCGTTAATATAAATATTGAGCATGCAGATTTTGAAGAGTGGCTTGACATTAGAGAACCTAAAGGAGATGTCAATAGGCAGTCTCTTAACCTTCATCAATGCGCAATTGTTGGTGATAAGTTTATGCGTAAGCTAGAGCAAGGTGATCAACAAGCAAGATCTAAGTGGAGTAAATTACTTAAAAAAAGAAAAGCAACTGGGGAACCTTACATTATGTTTAAAGGAAATGTTAATAAAGCAAATCCAGAAGCATATAAACAGAACGGATTAAAAGTTCATATGACTAATATCTGTTCAGAAATAACTTTACACACCGATGAAAACCACAGTTTTGTATGTTGTTTATCATCATTAAATTTAGCAAAATATGAAGAATGGAAAGATACTAACCTTATATACGACGCCATTTGGTTTCTTGATGGGGTTATGGAGGAATTTATTCAAAGAGCAAAAGGACTTAGAGGTTTTGAAAATGCCGTTCGCTCTGCTCAAAAAGGAAGAGCACTCGGATTGGGTGTACTCGGGTGGCACACCTATCTCCAAGAAAACGGAATTCCTTTTGAAGGTTTACTTGCTCAGTTTGAAACTAGGAAAATTTTTTCACAGATTAAAATCGAAAGCGAAAGAGCTTCCAGGGATCTTGCTGAGATTTATAGCGAGCCTTTGTGGTGCGTTGGTACTGGTATGCGTAACACTCATCTACGCGCTATCGCTCCTACTGTCAGCAATAGTAAGCTTAGTGGTAATGTTTCTCCAGGCATTGAGCCGTGGGCTGCGAATGTTTTTACAGAGCAAAGCGCTAAAGGTACTTTTATTAGAAAAAACCAAACGCTGGTAAAACTATTAAAAAAATTAAAAATTAATAACAATGAAATATGGAGTAAAATACTGGCTGACGGGGGTTCGGTTCAAGATATCAGTGAGCTTGATACTGTTACTGTGGGGCATGGCATACCTGCTAAGGAAGTGTTTAAAACGTTTAAGGAAATTAATCAACTGGAATTAGTTAATCAAGCAGGGCTTAGACAACAATATGTGGATCAGTCTGTTAGTTTAAACTTAGCGTTTCCATCAGAAGCTAAACCTAAGTGGATAAACAAAGTTCATTTTGATGCTTGGAAGCAAGGTATTAAGACTTTATATTATACTAGAACTGAATCGGTTTTACGTGGTGATATTGCCGCGAGTGCTATGAATGAAGATTGTTTAGCATGCGACGGATAACAAGTATGCTATACACGATATGATATACGTGTATAATTAAAAAAAGGGCTCTCAATATGAGGGCCCTTTTCATTTACAGGAATTTATGGGTATGGTACGCCCAGTTTATTTATTCCTTTTTATTTTCCTTGCGCATCCTTTATAGCTTGTTCAGTAGGTGCTCCTGGATCTCCTTTTTTACGCATAGTTTTACCACTTTTCTTTTTAGCGTGAATGTTAGCCCACAATCCTTCTTTTTTTAAAAGTGCCGAAGGTGATCCGATACTATAGCCTTTGTTGCCTTTCATGCCTAAGCCTTGAAGCCCTATTCCTTTTGTTAATATGTCCATAATAATTTTTGTGTTTTTTCTTTATCAATGTCTACGTGGATAAATGTACTACCCATACCTATTCTTGTAAATCCTACTTCTCTTAATATACCTTCTAGTTTAAATCTATCAGTATTATTTGTACATGAAATATCTACAGCTAAACCTTTTAAGTGAGAAGATGTTACTTTCCCACCAACCTCAGCATTGTGTTTAGGTGTTCTAAAGCCGGAGTTAATATCAATAGCTTTACCGTATTTTTTTCTAACAACATCAAGCATGCTTATAATTTCATTGCTCATTAACTGCCCGCTACCTTGAATATCAGGCGAATCAAATTCTTCGTAATTAAAATATTTAAACTTCATTATTTTTTTATGTATGTTGGCTTTCTTTTTGCTTTTTTATTTTTTGCTCTTGTTTCTTTAGCTTTTATTCTACCCTCTTCTTTCCTTTGTTGCTTAGCTTCCATTTTTATAAGATCAAATTCTTCATTGTCAGCACCAACATTCCATGTTCTCCACCCTAGAGCTAATGCTATCCTTTGCATTTCACTGTTTCTATTGTCAAACATTTCAGCTACACCTCTAGCTTCTGCTAAAGCTCTATCTAAAGGTATATTAAGAGTTGCTGATGCTAAATTTCCAATTACACTATATGTTGCTGAAGGATTAAACTTTCCGTCTATAGTTACACTCCAGGGATGTTTTTTCATTACTGCTTTATCAAATTGATAAGCTTGTATTGCTGAGTATATTTTTCTAAGCTTAGATCCTATAGCTGGCGATATGTTGGCAACTTCAAGAATTGTTTTAGCTTGATCACCTACAAAACCTTTATCAGCTTCTCTTTCCCAAGTCTTATATGTGTTTTTTATTGTAGTGACAACAGCCCCGTATATACCAGTACCTCTGATAATAGAATCTGTCATACCATTTAAAACCCTGGATGCTTTATCTTCAAGCTTCTCATCTCTTTTAACTTGATCTTCGTCTTCGTCATCATCAAAACCAGGTATTAATGCAAATGCAGTTTGAGATAATGCGTTAAATATGAAGTTTTGTAACGCTCCATAATATAATATCTTAGACACATGAGTTTTTGCGTCCCCACGTCTGTTTATAAGATCCTGACCAGCTTTTTTCATTAATCTAGTGTATTGCATAGTCGTGTTCTGAAAAGATAAGATAAGACGTCCCGCAACGCTTCGCTGTTGTTGAGACACTAAAGCAGGATCACCTGACTGTTGTGCTTCATCGGAGAGCTTACTCATATCTTCAAAAGCTTTTGCTTCTGCCTCCGCTACACTCATACCTTTTTTCTTTAAAGAATTAACCCTGTTGCGATAAAAACTTGCACCACCCGAAGAAATAGCGATACTATCCGCTATCTGTGTTGGTGAAAAACCTATTTTTAGCAAGTAAGCTATAATTGAACCTATTTTATCTTCAGTGTTTTTAGCTGCGTTAGCTATTTCAGCTTCCTGTACATCAGATTTTAAACCACTTCTACGTTGTTTTAATTTATCGGAGTTAAATATCATAGCCCAATCTTTCCAGTATTGCGGTTGATTAGCAAATGCTAATGCCGCTTTAGCTGGATTATTGTCTGACCAGTTTAAAAAGTTTGTTGCAGAAGTTAATTGTAGCAACGCTGATCTTCTATTGAAGAACATTATCGTACCTATAGAGTTATTAACCCATTGCAACCATCTGTTTGTTATACCATCCCCGCTTTGATTAGGACTATTACTACCTGTCTTCATAGCGTATATAGCGTTTTCAATAGCCACTCTAGATGCCTTACCGTATAAAGCCTCTACTTTGTTTAAATTCTTTTCGCTAAATATAATATCAACGTTTTCAATAAACTCTGTTAAGTACTCTTTTCTGTTTGTTTTTTCAGTTAAAGTATTTAAGTCACTTAAAGTTGTTTTTGCTTCCCAATACTCCGTAGGAGCAGGCCATGTGTCTTGTTTAGATACTAGTAATAAAGCGTCTGCAAAAGCACTAAGTTCAGGGTCATTTGCTACAGCGTCATTTAGTTTTTTGTTATCTCTTTCAGTAAGTCCTGGAATTTCTATACCTGCTTTGTTCCAAAGATAAACACGGATAGCACCATCATAAGTAAAATCAATACCTGGAACTAGTTTGTTTAATTTCTTTTTAACAGGTTTAAATATTTTAAAAAGAGCTTTAGTGTCGTTCTTTATTGTTTCTCTTGCGGCCTCTACTGCTGCAACGCCTTTAAAGTAAGGATCCATTAATGCTTCTTCAAAGAATTTTTGATCAGCTTCACCTTGCTTGCCTTTACCGGCAAATTTGTATTGAGTCAGTCCTCTAAAATCTTCAGCAGATGGTGAAACAAATATTTTAAACTTACCAACTTTTTTACCTCGTCTTTGCGCTACACCTTTAGAAAACTCTTTAAAAGATTCTGTACCGGTTTGACGCTCAATCATATTATTGAAGCCCTTATCTAAACTTTTACTAAATTTAACTTTAGCTTGTTGAACTTTACCTTT
>OJHY01000322.1_pt1 | contig 13644 bp, 11 predicted proteins | sample 1595301 | NCBI WGS metagenome assembly OJHY01 (sample SAMN05416880, study PRJEB24817) | seawater metagenome | isolation source: Sea water | place: Canada:Atlantic | collected 2013-11 | reverse complement strand
TAAGAGAATTTTTGGAATTTGAACTTATTCGTGTAGGGGAATATAAGATACGAGTTTATACATTAGCGACTATTTTAATAATTTTTCTGATTACCAAATTAATATTAGTATTAATTAAGAAAACACTTTTTCGCAAACGTAAAATTAATGAGTTTGACAAAGGGAACGCTTATGCCTTATTTCAAATTATTAGGTATGTAATATGGGTAATTGCAGTTGGCTTAGTTTTAGAAACCATTGGCATTAAAGTAACTGTATTAATAGCTGGTTCGGCTGCTTTGCTTGTGGGTATAGGATTAGGATTACAACAAACATTTAACGATGTGCTTTCAGGAATAATTTTACTCTCAGAAAAATCTATAAAAATAGATGATATTTTAGAAATAGATGGAGATATTGTAAAAATGCAAAGTATTGGATTACGAACATCCAAAGGTTTAAACACCGATGACATTTCTATAATAATTCCAAATTCATTAATTACTACAAATAAAGTAATTAATTGGAGCCACCAAACAAAAAAAACTCGCTTTAGAATTGATGTTGGTGTTGCTTATGGCAGTGATGTAGATTTAGTTATAAAAACTTTGGAAGATAGTGCATTTGAGCATCCAGATACCTCTGACAGAGAATTAACTGAAGCAAGATTAGTAAACTTTGGAAATTCATCATTAGATTTTCAAGTGTTGTTTTTCAGTAAAAATATATTCAGAATAAATAAAGTAAAAAGTGATATCCGTAGAATTATCAATAAAAAATTTATTGAAAATAATATTTCTATACCTTTTCCTCAAATGGACTTAAATTTAAAATCAAATTATACTGAACCATTAAAGAAAAATTAATAACATGAAAAAATAGCATATAACAATGTAAAAGCGAAATAGTGCATGTGTGCTTTCTAAAAACAATTAATTTGTTTAATATTGTAAATTAGGATATAAAAAAAACAATTAATTTGTTATTACTTTTATACTAAATCTAAATAAAACTCAAAATGGGTACCATATATAAATGTTTAATTAAAATTTAAAAAAATGATTAAAAAATCAATGAAAATGATGTCAGTTATATTTGCTGCATCAATGTTATTATCTTCTTGCTATTCTTATACGAGTATGGTAGGTAGTGGAGCTCAAGGAAACAATGAAACAACCAACTGGAATCATTACGTGATTTTGGGTTTAGCACCCGTTGGAGTTTCTAATTCAAAAGAAATGGCTGATGGAGCAGAAAATTATACTGTATACACAAGACAATCATTCGTAAATGGATTAGTTTCAGGATTAACTTTTGGTATTTATACACCTACAACCACAACGGTAACTAAATAATCCAAAACAAAAAGAAAGTTTTAGCTTAAACGCCAAAACTTTCTTTTTTTATTTAAGACTATATGAAAAAAATAATATTTTATATTTTAATTATTATTTCAATAATTCTACTAATAAATATTGTAAATATTTTAAGCACAGATTTTGACAGATTAACTAAATATGGTTTTGGTTATTTAGCAGGAAAAATAATCTTATTTATAGTATTTGTTCTAATCAGTTTTTTTACAAAAAAAGCCATTTATACTAAAAAGACTAAATAATATAAAAGTACTTTTACCATCTTCTGTTTAATACATAGCTAATTTGTATTTAATAAAAAGTTTTTACATTTAAATCCGCTACTATTTTTATAAAACACGCAATACCTAAAAAAATTAACCAATCAGACAAGTTAAAATAAAAAACTATTATTATGAAAATAAAATTTTTAGGATTATGCTTATTAGTGCTAATTTTTTCTTGCAAAGAAGACAAAACTAACAAAGAGAAAGTCGACCGTAAAATCCAACAATATACGATTGAACAATTCATGGATAATGAAGCTATAGGCGGTGGAAGTTTTTCATCAGACAACAGTAATCTACTCGTTTCTAGTAATCGTTCTGGAATCTATAATGTTTACACTATTCCTACTAAAGGCGGTGAAATGAATGCAATTACAAGCTCTGATAGCACTTCAATATTTGCAGAATCTTACTTTCCGAATGACAATAGAATGCTGTTAAGTGCAGATGGTAATGGTGACGAAATAGACCATTTATATGTTAGAGATTTAGAAGGTAACATCAAGGATATCACTCCGGATGAGGGAGCTAAATCCAGTTTTTATGGTTGGTCTGAAGATGACCAATATTTATATTTTGGATCGAATAAAAGAGATTCTAGATATTTTGATGTTTATAAAATGTCTGTTGATGATTTTTCATCTAAAATGATTTATAAAGATGAAAGTGGACTTAGTTTTTCTGGAATGTCTAGTAATGAAAATCATTTTGCTTTAACAAAATCTTTAAATACAAATGATAGCGATCTATCGCTCTATAATGTTGAGACCAAAGTAATGACTAAAATTAATGAAACCCCGAGTGCTAATTCTGCTCAGGATTTTTCAAAAGATAATTCAACTTTTTATTATACTACTGATGATGGTGGAGAGTTTTCATATTTAATGTCTTATAATTTACATACAAAAGAGAAGAAAAAAGTTCAAGAAAAATCATGGGATATTTCCGGCGCTGGTTTCACATCACAAGCAACATATATGGTGGTTTATGTTAATGAAGATGGTAAAAACGTAATTGATGTTTTAGACACTAAAACCATGACACCTATCGAATTACCTGATTTTGGTGATAAAAGCATTACAAGTGTGAGTTTTAACGATGACGAATCATGGATGCGCATGTATGTTGGAGGCTCAAATGCGCCTTCTGATTTATACACTTATAATTTAGAAACGAAAGAACAACACAAACTCACGAATGTTTTGAATGATGAGATTAATGCTGACGATTTAGTCACGGCCAAAGTGGTACGCTATAAATCGTTTGATGGCACTGTTATTCCAGCCATCTATTACTTGCCAAAGCAAGCGTCTGCAGAAAACAAAGTACCAGCAATGGTTTGGGTTCATGGTGGTCCTGGAGGACAAACACGTCAAGGGTTTAGTTCTTTAATTCAGTATATGGTTAACCATGGATATGCTGTTTTAGCTGTTAATAATCGTGGTAGTAGTGGTTACGGTAAAACATTCTATCAAATGGATGATTTAAACCATGGAGAAAAAGATTTACAAGATTGTGTAGAAGGTAAAAACTGGTTAGCAACGCAGACGGAAATTGATGGTGACAAAATAGGAATCATTGGAGGTTCTTATGGAGGTTATATGACTATGGCAGCCCTAACCTATACTCCAGAAGAATTTGATGTTGGCGTAAATCTTTTTGGAGTAACTAACTGGTTGCGTACTTTAAAAAGTATTCCACCGTATTGGGAATCTTTTAGAGAGTCACTCTACCTTGAACTTGGCGATCCTTTTTCTGCAGACTCAACACGTTTAAAACGAATTTCACCATTGTTTCACACCGATAAAGTTACCAAGCCATTAATTGTATTGCAAGGCGCTCAAGATCCAAGAGTATTACAAGTAGAATCAGATGAAATTGTTGCAGGCGTTAGAAAAAATGGAGTTACAGTAGAATATGTGTTGTTTGAGGATGAAGGTCATGGCTTTGTAAAAAAAGAAAATCAAATTGAAGCATATAGTCGAATACTTGAGTTTCTAGATGTTTATCTTAAAAATGAGAATCAGCCTATTGAAGAAGATGTTCAGAAAATTAAAGGCTAACAAAGAATAACTCCTATAATGACTTTACAACTCTACCTAATATTGGAACAAAAATATAACAATGGCTATAAATAGTTGCTTATTCTCAGCTACTTCTGTAATGGTCGGCATTGCTGCTTATTTAAACTCAAAAGAGGATATTGCTATCGTAAAATCATATTTAAAACAACAGTATCCTACCTATTTTTCATTTTAATAATTTTTAAAACAAACCTAGCTTCACTAAGTCTAGTCCTTAAATCTAATCCATTTAATAGATTATAAAACCTTCTGTATTAATTTGCAGAGGGTTTTTTGTCAATATGATTAATGTCATATTAAAAACAATAAATTAATATAATATTAACCAAAAATTAACAGATTATACTTTTGTAAATTAAAAAAAAGAATTCCTTTTTATAAATGGTTTTATCCTAGGTTCAGATACAATAGCATAAAATGAGAGAAAAATCGCAAAATAATAGAAAGGCTCACTTTTTATCAACAATCAATACTTTCGGTTCTATGCTAATGCGCACTAGTTCGACACAAGAATCCGTTTGGTGTGTTGCGAAGTATGCAGTTGGACAGCTGGGATACATTAATTGTATTATTTACTTGATCAATGATGATGGAGAACTTTTGCAATGTGCAACTCACGGTAATAAAAATTCCACGGCTCAAGATGTTCTGAACCCAATTAAATTAAAAATAGGCGAAGGTATTTGTGGACATGTTGCACTCACAGGAGTAAGTGAAATTATCACCGACACATCAAAGGATCCAAGATATATAGTTGATGATGAAAATCGATATTCAGAGATAACAGTACCTATCCTTTCGGATGGTATTGTGATTGGAATTATCGATTCTGAGCATCCAGAGAAAGATTACTTTTCTGATAATGAACTAAATATATTGAATGCGATAGCTTCTATGCTATCCTTCAAAATTTCTCAAGCAAAAGCAATTGAGGAACTAGCCATTATTAACAAAGAACTTGCTATTAAAAACGAAGAAAAAGAAAAAAGAGTAGGTGAGTTAATCATTGCCAATGCAGAACTTGAATTGAAATATGAAGAGAAACAAAAACGAGAAAAGAAATTAACGCTTGCTAACAGAAAAAAAGAAAAACAAGCAAATGCATTAAACATAGCTATCAAAGAACTTGCCTTTCAAAAGGAGCTAGAAAAGACCCGTATCGAAACAGAAGCTATTGCTAAGGAATTGCGTCAGTTTATTGAAACCGCCAATGCACCAATTTTTGGAATAGACAATGAAGGAATGATCAACGAATGGAACCAGACTTCTGAAAAAATTACTGGATTTAAAAAAGATGACGTTTTAGGTAAAAATTTAGTTGAAAATTATATCAACAATAATTACCAAGTTGCAGTAAAAAAAGTATTGGACAATGCACTAAAAGGTAAAGAAACTGCCAACTTTGAATTTCCGCTATTTGCCAAAAGTGGTAAACGTCTAATGGTTTTACTCAACTCTACTACGCGTCGTGATGTAAATGGAAAAATTAATGGAGTGATTGGTGTAGGACAGGACATTTCTGAAATGGATACCTTACGAACTGTATCAGCAGCTATCACTAAAGAATTGCGTCAGTTTATTGAAACCGCCAATGCTCCTATTTTCGGAATCGATAGCAAAGGGATGGTCAACGAATGGAATCAGACATCAGAAAAGATTACTGGCTTTACAAAATCGGAAGTACTAGGACAGGATCTGGTATCCACATATATCACTTCAGATTACCAAAACCAAGTAAAAAAAGTACTAGATAACGCCTTAAAAGGAAAAGAAACTGCCAACTTTGAATTTCCGCTATTTGCCAAAAATGGACAGCGTGTAATAGTATTGTTAAATTCATCTTCACGTCGTAATGCAGAAGGTAAAATTGTTGGTATGCTTGGTGTAGGACAAGATATTACCATTCTTAATGAATACAAAGAAAACTTAGAATCCAAAGTAAAATTCCGTACGAAAGAACTTCAAGAGTCCTTAGAGCGTGAAAAGGATTTGGGCCATCTTAAAACAAGTTTTGTTTCGATGGCATCGCATGAATTCAGAACACCACTTACATCCATAAAAGCAACCTCAGATGTTATTTTAAGGTACTTCGACAAGTTAAATCGAAATGATATTTTCAAGCGTTTGAAAAAAATTAAAAGAGAAACAGAAGAGATGACCATCATGCTAGAAGATATTTTAATTATTGGAAAATCTGATGCTCAAAAATTAGACTTTGATTCAGAGCTTTTGGATATAGTTGGTCTAATAAAAAGTATTATTAGTGAATACCAACTCAGTGAATCCGAAAACAGAGTCATAGTCTATAATATCTCCTCACAAATAATTTTAGTAAATATTGATAAAAAATGGATTAAACACATAGTCATAAATCTTTTCAGTAATGCGACAAAATATTCTGACAAGGATAAACCAATTGAAATAACCATAGGGCAAAAAAAATCCAACGCCTATTTTTGTTTTAAAGATTATGGTATTGGCATTTCAAAAAAAGATATTAAACTACTATTTGAGCCTTTTCACCGCGGAAATAATGTACAAAATATTTCGGGTACAGGATTGGGATTATCTGTCTTACAAAAAGCAGTTGAGTTACACAATGGAAGAATAGAAATTAAAAGTAAAATTGGTAAAGGATCGAATTTTAAGATCATTTTGCCCTTATAAAAAAACATGAGAAAATATAAAATATTAGTCGTTGAGGATACTAAAAGTATTCGTGAAGAACTTAAAGAAATTTTAATTTTTGAGGGAATGGATGTATTTACTGCAGAAAATGGAAATGAAGGAATCGATAAAGCCAAAAAACACCTACCTGATCTTGTATTATGTGATATTATGATGCCCTTAAAAGATGGTTTTGAAGTGTTCGTCGAAATTCAAAAAATCAAATATCTCAAGCACACACCTTTTATTTTTTTAACAGCAAAATCTACAGTTGAAAATATACGGGAAGGCATGATACTGGGAGTAGACGATTATATTACCAAACCTTTTGATATCGATATGCTAATCAAATCAATTAAGAGTCGTTTGTATAAAGAGAAAATAAGAAAAAAACATGAAAAAATTAAATTAGAAACCTTACAATATAATATTAGTTTTGCCATCCCTCATGAATTACTTACTCCCCTTAATGGAATTATAGGACTCTCAAGTTTAATGAAAGATGCAGAGATGGAGATAGATCAAAAAGAAGTTAGAGATTTTGCTTCAGGAATTTTTGAATCTGGTCACCGACTCTTAAGCACTTTTCAAAAGTTTATTTATTATACCGAAGTTGAATTACTACTCAATAATGAAGAAAAAAAGGCTTCATTAAAAAAAGAAATTACGGAAACAGGTAAACATGAATTAGAAGAACAAAGTCTAATTATAGCCCAAAAATTTAATCGAGAGTCTGATATTGAATTACATATAAAGTCTTTTAATGCTAAAATATCTTCTTTTCACTTTCAAATCATTATTAACAATATTTTAGACAATGCGTTCAAATTTTCTAATAAAGAAGATAAAGTTATAGTTGAGGTAGAATTGGATGATTCTCATGTTCATATTATAGTTATTGACAAAGGTTTAGGATTTGATGAAGGAATACTAAACGAAATTGCCGCTTTCACTCAATTTAACCGAGCCAAGATGGAGCAACAGGGTTTAGGACTTGGATTAATCACCAGTAAAAAACTCATAAACTTCTATGAAGGAGAATTAGTTATCAGCAAAAATAAACCAAGCGGGAGTTGTGTTAAATTATCCTTTTTATTAGCTAAATAAAAGCCATAGAGTTTTGATAAATATGGTGTATTACAATTAAGACCAGAAACAAATACTATGGCAATAACTACTATTTAGAGTGAGAAGACAATTGCCTATACCTAACTTCACTTAATCTAATTCTTAAATATTAATGCCTAAAAGTATTTAAATCCTCTTTATTTTCAAGGGCTTTTTTATAGTATACACATATTAAATAAAATTCACTGTTACAAAAGATGATCGAAAGACTAAAAAATAATGATTTAGAAATATCTAAAAAAATACGTTCAGTTTTTCAATTATCATATAAAGTAGAGGCAAAGATATTAAATGCTACTGATTTTCCTCCCTTAAAAAGATCTCTTGAAAATTATGTAAATAGTAACACCGCATTTTTCGGATATTTAAAAAATCAGGAACTAGCTGGAGTAATTGAAATTGAACATAACAATAATTTTACATATATTAATAGTTTAGTTGTAGATCCAGGTTTTTTCAGGCAAGGAATAGCAAGAAAGTTGATGGAATACGTAATTAATACATTTGACTCGAAACTTTTTGTTGTGGAAACCGGACTGGAGAATGGACCGGCTACTAAATTGTATAAGAAATTTGATTTCAAAGAAGTTAAACAGTGGAACACTAACCACGGAATTAGAAAAATAAAATTTGAACGTAGAATAAATAGCTAAGTACAACAAGGTATCATATGCATAGTGATCCTGTGGGATGGCTGTGGTCTCTTATACAGAAATTTTTAGCCAACACTTAAACATAACAGGCTTCACATTTTCCCATTAGAAGAATGTCGCTAGAATCTACTTTATGATTTTTTATGGAAGGAATTTTAATCTCTACAGATAAACACTCAACCTTATCGCATTCTGTACATTGAAAATGTGGATGTTTATCAGAATGATGGCTAACTGAACAATCTTCACAATTAGCATACCATTTTAAACCATCTTTCCCATTAAAAGAGTGAATAATTCCATCTCGTTCAAGTCTATCTAAAATACGATACACCGTCGTTTTATTCATCTTGTCATTTAAAAGTTCTATTAGGTATACAACCGATTTAGCTTCGTTATTTCCTTTAAAAATTTGGAGTACCGTGTTAACAGCTTTTGTTTTTCTAATAATTCCCATAAATACAAAATTAGTGCAACTATGTTGCATTAGCAAGTTTTATTATCTATTTTCGCAACTTGGTTGCATTAACAAAATATTTTTATGATAAAATTACAAAATGTCAGCAAGTCATTTAAGGGCAATATTGCTATTAAAAATTTAAATTTAGAAGTTAAAAAAGGAGAAATTTTAGGGCTGTTAGGTGCTAATGGCGCAGGAAAATCTACCACTATTAATATGCTGTTGGGTTTTCTTAATCCTGATTCTGGAAGCGTATCTATCAATGATTTAGACACCAGTAATAATTCGCAAGAGACAAGAAAGCTTATTGGCTATATTCCTGAAAATGTAAATTTATATCCTTATTTATCTGGTTTAGAAAATTTAGATTATTTCTGCAAGCTAGCAGGCTTAAAATATTCTAAAAGTGAACTGGAAAACTACCTAATCACTTGTGGGCTAGCAAGTGAAGCACATGTTAAAAAAGTGAGTGGGTATTCTAAAGGAATGAGACAAAAAGTAGGAATTGCCATTGCTTATGCAAAAAAAGCAAAAGTCTATTTGTTAGATGAGCCTGCTAGCGGTTTAGACCCATTGGCTAGTAATGAACTTTCTAAACTTCTTAAGAAACTCGCTTCGGAAGGTGCAACTATTTTAATGGCTTCCCACGATATTTTTCGTGTACGAGATGTCTGCAAACGCATTGGGATTCTTAAGAATGGGGTTTTAGTAAAAGAACTACATAGCAAAGATGTAAGTGCTAACGAACTAGAAACTTTGTATCTGCAATTTATGCAAAACTAATACCAATATTATGTTGCAAATTATCAAAAACGAATGGCGCTTTTTAGTCCGTAGTCGTATATTTTTAGGAATAAGTATTGCCTTTATTTCAATCTTGATGCTCTCTGTTTTTTTAGGAAATTATCAAACACACAAACAAGAACAGACGTATCAAAGTGCCAAAGATCACGTGCGTCAACAATGGGTAAGCATTGATGAAATGAGTCCACATAGTGCTGCACATTATGGAACGTATGTATTTAAACCTTCCAATTTATTGAGCAGCCTCGATGAAGGTGTAAACAGCGTTACAGGAAATGTGCTAAAAGTGGAAGGACACGTACAAAATGAAATAACACATTCTGAAGCATCGCAAATGCAAGCAGTTTCTAGATTTGGGAAATTAAAACCTTCACTTTTACTACAATATATAGTCCCTTTATTATTAATTTTTTTAGCATTTAACTCTGTTAGTAACGAAAAACAAAGCGGAAGGCTTAAATTACTTGTTTTACAAGGTGCAAAACCACTACAAATTATTTTATCTAAGACTTTATCTGTTTGGCTATATGGGGTATTACTATTAACTTTTATTCTTTTAGTTTATGGTATTTTGAATTTCCAAAGTTTTACTGATGAAATTTTAATCAGAACAATATTGTTCTTTTTGTCCTATTGCTTTTACTATTTTATTATTAGTGGGCTCACGGTTTTCTTTTCTGCGCGTTGGCAAAATGCTACACTCGCTTTAACTTCAATGTTAGGTGTTTGGATAATTTGGACAATGTTTTTACCAAATATTTTAATGAGCTCTGCCGAAAAATGGCATTCACTTCCCAGTCGAAGCGAATTTAAATCTGCAATGAAAGAAGACCGTTCAAAAGGTATGGACGGTCATAATCCTGCCGATAAAAGAGGTATCGAATTAAAAGAAAAAGTACTTAAAGAATATGGAGTAGATAGTTTGTCTCAACTTCCCATAAACTTTAACGGTATTCGAATGCAAGCCGATGAGGAATATGGTAACATCGTTTGGGATAAACATTTTGGGCATAATCGTGATGTATTGCAAAAACAGAAACAAAGCTTTCAATTAGGTGGCATTATTAATCCATTTATTTCCTTACAAAATACAAGTATGGGATTTATGGCAAGTGATAACTTACATCATCAAGAGTTTTTGTTACAAGTAGAAAATTATAGAAGGGTTTTTATTAAAATGCTGAATGAAAAAGAAACTTTTAGTAGTTCTAAAACAGGTAGAGAAGATAATGCATTTTTTAGGTCTGTTCCAGATTTCGATTATAAGCCGACTCAAATTTCCGCAGTTATATTAAATTATATGTTAGATATAGGATTGCTTATTTTATGGTCAATACTAGTTATAGTACTTATTGTTTTCGGAACCAAAAAAATGCAAATAATATGAGGAATTTAAATATATTTTTATATGAGTGGAAACATTTTGTTCGCAGTCCTTTTAAAATTGTAGCATTATTTCTTTTTATACTAGCAAGTATTTATGGTTTACAAAATGGTGCCGATTTATATAAAAAGCAACATCTTGAAATTAAAAAAGTAAATCAAAAAGTAACCGACAAAAAAGATGAAATCGTTACTTACTTCGAAAAGGGTGAGAAAGGACCTAAAAACAGACCATGGATTGATGTAGCGACACCGTTTTGGGCAATCTATAATACACCAACGTATCACTATAAAAAAGCGACACCAGCTATTGTTTATAACATTGGACAAACTGAACAATATGGATTTTACAAGTCTATTGACATTTACAGCAGCCCTTATGATGCTGATATGGCAAAAGAAATTGCTAATCCAGAGCGTATTCAATCTGGAACTTTAGATTTTGCTTTCGTAGTCTTATTTCTATTGCCTCTTTTATTACTAGTCTTACTTTATAACATAAAAGGTCAAGAAGCAGAACAAGGTTTTTTACCGCTCGTGTTTGTACAAACAGGATCAAAGAATTGGTGGCTAGTCTCAAGAACTGCATTTTACACCATACTACTTTTATTGACATTATTTGGATTACTTTTTTATGGCGCTATGCTTACCCCTATTTTTAAAACAGACTCAACATTATGGCAGATCTTTCTTTGGGTAGCAATCTATCTTATATTTTGGATTTTGATTTATTTTTTAATTCTGAAATACGGAAAAAATACGGTATCAAATACCTTACAAATGATTGGAGTATGGTTGCTTTTCGCTTTTATAATTCCTGCTGCGGTACAGCAATGGATAAGCATTGAAAAACCAACTAATTTAATGGTTGACATTATTGATACTAAAAGAGATAAAACGGACGAAATATATGACCAGACTAATGAATTAACCGACAAACAACTTTTTAACTTATATCCAAGTTTAAAACAGACTGAGATAGCAAAAGATTCTGTAGGTATAAAAAATGCGAGACGAAGATCAATAAGAGCATTAATTAATAGTGCAATGAAAAATGCAATTGCAAAAATAGACCAAGATAATCAGTCTAGAAATGAGCTTATTTCTAAAACCTATTGGTTTAATCCGCTCACTTATTTTCAGAATAAATTCAATCACTTATCAGGAACACATTACGATGACTACCAAGACTATAGAAATGACATTCAAGATTTGATTGATAAGCGCATTGAAATAATGGTTTTAGACATTTGGAATGACGTTAAAGTCGATAAAGCAAAATATTTAGAATACACAACAACACTTTCAAATAATGACTAATTTAAAAAAACTTCCTGTAACTGTTTTAAGTGGCTTTTTAGGCGCTGGTAAAACCACTTTACTCAATCATATTTTACACAATAAAGCGGGCTTAAAAGTCGCAGTTATTGTAAACGATATGAGTGAAATAAATGTAGATGCTAATTTAATTAACAGCGAAAACGTACTATCAAGAACCGATGAAACGCTCGTAGAAATGAGCAACGGCTGTATCTGCTGTACTTTGAGAGAAGATTTAATGATTGAGGTAGAACGACTGGCTAAAGAAAATCGTTTTGACTATTTACTCATTGAAAGTACAGGAATTAGTGAACCCGTGCCTGTGGCTCAAACCTTTTCTTTTGTAGATGAAGAAAATGGCATTGATCTTTCTCGTTTCAGCTATGTAGATACAATGGTAACTGTAGTAGATGCATTTAATTTTTTCAAAGATTTTGGAAGTCCCGAAACTTTGGCGCAACGAGAACTATCGGATCTTGAAGGCGATTATAGAACAATTGTAAATCTATTAACAGATCAAATTGAGTTTTGTAATGTAGTTGTTTTAAACAAAACCGATTTAGTTTCTGAAGCGCATTTAGGACTCTTAAAAGCAACTATTAATAGCTTAAACCCATCTGCAAAAATTATTGAGTCTAGTTTTAGTAAAATAGATCCAAAAGAAATTTTAAATACAAGATCATTTGATTTTGAAGAAGCCGAACGAAGTGCTGGATGGATAGAAGAACTTACCAAAAATGAACACACGCCTGAAACTGAAGAATATGGAATTTCCTCTTTTGTATTTAGAAGTAAAAAACCGTTTCATTCTGAACGTTTTTGGAATTATACACAACTAGAATTCCCTCAAAACATCTTAAGAAGTAAAGGCTTATTTTGGGTAGATTCAAGACCTAAACAAGCTTTGGTTTGGGGACAAGCGGGCGGATCTCTGAGAGCGGATAGCGCAGGTGTTTGGTGGAGCAGTATGTCTTTTCAAGAGCGCATACAGCAAATGGTATTTGTAGAAAACCAACAAGAGATTGAATCTGATTGGCATACTATATTTGGAGACCGCAAAAATGAAATTGTATTTATTGGTCAAAAATTAGACGAACAATTGATAAGAAAACAATTAGAAAGTTGCTTGCTTACAGCATCAGAACTTGAGTCGATAGAATTGCAAAAAGGGTTTCAGGATAATTGGCCAATTGAAAGAGCATATCAATTAGTATCACAATAGCTATTAAAATACACAAAACTTGCAAAAATTAGTTTATGCAAGTCAAATAAAAAAAATCGAATGTCACAAACAAAAAAAATATATTGGGCAGATAAATTAGGGGCTATTAGTGCTGTTCTCTGTATAATTCATTGCCTTGCAGTTCCTACATTTCTTGCTATGGGAATTGGTTTTCTGAGCAATCCAATTATTGCTTTCCTCTTTATTATAGTAGCGTTTTTTTCTATATATAAAGCTACCAACGGAAAATTCACAAAGGGAATTAATGTTTTTTTATGGGTTGCTTTTATAGGTTTTGTAAT
>OJHY01000321.1_pt1 | contig 13667 bp, 10 predicted proteins | sample 1595301 | NCBI WGS metagenome assembly OJHY01 (sample SAMN05416880, study PRJEB24817) | seawater metagenome | isolation source: Sea water | place: Canada:Atlantic | collected 2013-11 | reverse complement strand
TACTGAAAATCAATTTAATACGATTTTAACAAACTGATTGTAAGTTATTTAACTATATTTGCACGCTATTGAAAAATCATGAGTAAGGTTAATTTTTTAAATACAATGTTCCACGTGAAACATCTTAAACTAAATTTTAGTTACTAATAAAATAAACAGAATACTATGTTTCCAAACGAATATGATGTTATAGTAGTTGGTGCTGGACATGCTGGATCTGAAGCCGCATCTGCAGCAGCGAATTTAGGATCAAAAACATTGTTGATTACAATGAACTTACAAAATATTGCACAGATGTCTTGTAACCCGGCTATGGGTGGAATTGCGAAAGGTCAAATAGTTCGTGAAATTGATGCACTAGGAGGGTACAGTGGAATTGTTTCTGACGAAACAGCGATACAGTTTAAAATGTTAAACAAATCTAAAGGACCCGCAATGTGGAGTCCCAGAGTTCAAAGTGATCGCATGCGTTTCTCTGAAACCTGGAGAGACATGATGGAAAAAACTTTAAATCTTGATTTTTATCAAGAAATGGTTTCTAGTTTGATAATCGAAAATGAAAAAGTCGTTGGAGTTAAAACTTCCCTAGGCATTGAAATAAGATCTAAATCCGTCGTATTAACTAATGGTACTTTTTTAAATGGGACTATACATATTGGAGATAAACAGTTTGGTGGAGGAAGAGCTGGGGAAAGAGCATCAACAGGAATCACTGAAGATTTATTAAGCTTTGGTTTTCAATCTGGTAGAATGAAAACTGGAACTCCTCCTAGGGTTGACGGACGCTCCTTAGATTTTTCAAAAATGACAGAGCAACCAGGCGATGAAAAACCAGAAAAATTCTCGTATCTAAAGTCCACAAAAACTTTAACCAATCAACGATTGTGTTACATGTCTTATACAAGCGGAACAGTACATGAGCTTCTTAAAGAAGGATTTGATAAATCCCCAATGTTCAATGGCGCTATAAAAAGTAGCGGACCAAGATATTGCCCTTCAATTGAAGAAAAAATTAATCGATTTGCCGACAAGGATAGGCATCAGTTATTTGTTGAGCCAGAGGGTTGGAACACGGTAGAATATTATATCAATGGTTTTTCCACATCACTTTCTGAAGACATACAATTTAAAGCATTACAGCAAGTAGCCGGTTTTGAGAATGTAAAGTTTTTTAGACCTGGATATGCTATCGAATACGATTATTTTCAACCAACTCAATTAAAACACACACTAGAAACTAAATTGATATCTGGATTGTATTTTGCAGGTCAAATTAATGGTACTACTGGTTATGAAGAAGCTGCATCTCAAGGTTTAATGGCAGGAATTAATGCACATCTAAAAGTTCACGAAAAAGATCCATTTACGTTAAATAGAGACGAAGCTTATATAGGGGTTTTAATAGATGATTTAATTACCAAAGGAACTGAAGAGCCTTATAGAATGTTTACCTCTAGAGCAGAATATAGAACTTTATTAAGACAAGATAATGCAGATTTTAGGTTAACCTCTAAATCGTATACTATTGGATTAGCAACAAAAGAACGTCTAGAAACAATGGAACAAAAAGAAAAAGAGTCTCATGCATTCATTCATTTTTTTAAAAACAAGAGTATTAGTCATGAGATTTTAAATCCAATTTTAGAAGCAAAAGATTCTGCTACAGTAAAGCAAATGGATAAATTATATAAGCCTTTTTCCCGCCCAAATATTACGATGGATGATATGCGAAAAATAAAAGAGGTGGACGATTACATTATAGAAAATGATTTAGATAGAGAAGTTTTAGAACAAACCGAAATTCAGATAAAATATGCTGGTTATATAGACAAGGAAAGAGCAAACGCCGACAAATTAAACCGATTAGAAGGTATAAGAATTCCAGAAAACTTCGATTATTCAAAACTAAAATCTCTTTCTTATGAGGCTTTGGAAAAATTAAGAGCAGTAAAACCTGTGACTGTTTCACAAGCTTCAAGAATAAGTGGGGTTTCTCCAAATGACATCTCGGTATTATTAGTTTATATGGGGCGTTAATTATATTATTTTACGCGAATTTATTTATGGATGTTTCACGTGAAACAATTGGTTTTATGCAAAAAATAATCATCATAAAATGAAGCTACAAAAAAAGAATTTTCCGTTAAGTGTTAAAGATTATTTAGTGACACACGAAGAGTTTACTTTAATTTTTAATTCGGAAAAGGAAATGCTTTTAACCGATCCTCAGCCAACAACAAATCAACTTTATAAATATTATGAGAGTGATGATTATATTTCTCATACCGATAGTAAGAAAGGAATCACTTCCTTTTTATATCAAATAATAAAAAAGATAGCTTTACAAAATAAATTAAATTTAATCATTTCATTAAAAAAGGATGCTAGTAATGCTCTTGATATTGGTGCAGGAACAGGTGATTTTTTAAAATATATTAAATCGAAAAACAGAAGTGTCTTTGGAGTAGAACCCAATAAAAAAGCAAGAGAATTGGCTTTTAAAAAGGGAATTAATTTGGAAGAAAGCATAGCGAATTTAAAAGGGAAAACGTTTGATGTAATAACTTTGTGGCATGTTTTAGAACATTTACCTAATCTAGAAATAACCATCCAAAAGATAGAAGAATTATTAAGTACAAACGGAGTTTTAATAATCGCTGTTCCAAACTTTAATTCATTTGATGCTGCTTATTATAAAAATTATTGGGCAGCTTTTGATGCTCCACGTCATTTGTGGCATTTTTCTAGAAACACGATGAATAAACTTTTTTCAGATAAACTCGTCTTGCAACAAACGAAGCCAATGATTTTTGACTCGTTTTATGTCAGTCTTCTTTCCGAAAAAAATAAAACAGGAACACAAAATTTAATAAAAGCCTTTTTTATAGGATTGCTATCTAATATTTCAGCTTTAAAATCTAAAGAGTATTCTTCTCTGATTTATTGTTATAAAAAACTAAAATAAAACAAATTAAGCTGTTTTAAGAACCTTTTTGCTTTACTAGCAGTGGTTTTAATTGAGTAGCTAAATATCACTACTAGAAGGCTCTTATTAAGGCGGAATTTATAAGGTAAAATTATTGTTAAATAAAAAAGAATAGAAAAAAATGATACCTATATTGTATTTTTCTGAACGATTGAATTATTTCATGCTCAAAAAAAGTTTTTTTCTCTAAATAAGAAATCAATTTTAAATCTATTCTTTTTTATGAATTAATCGAGTTAATTGAATGGATAAGTCAGTGAAAATAATTTTAGCATTTCCATTTCGTTCAATATGATATTCTGCGTCTTCTAAAGCATCCTTAATTTCAAAAATATTATTTTGATGGATATATGCTGAAAATTTATCGAATGAAAATTTTCCATCGTGACTTTCAAAATAAATCAATGAATCTGCTTTGTAATTTTTAAGCATGGCTTGGCGGAAAATTTCTAAACAAAAGCTCAAAAATTTCTTTTGAGTTTCGCGACCTTCTTTTGCCAATTCTTCACTCCAATCAAATAAATCATTAATTGCACTTTTGTTGCCTTTTGCTTTAAATGCAGTTCTTACCCAAAAGACAAAAAGATTTTCAAAAAGCACCTCATCACCATCGTTTTTTATAATGTGTAAAGCGTTATTAAAATCACCGTTGGATTGATGGCTTATCTTTCTAGCTTCATTTGATTTAACTTTCAGAATGTCAGTTAATTGGGTATAAATATCCTCTTCAGATAAAAGTGGAATTTGTAATGTTTGACACCGAGACTGTATTGTCCCTAAAACATGTTCCATGTTTTCGGTTAAAAGCAATAAAACCGTTTTATCTGGTGGCTCTTCTACCAATTTTAATAATTGATTTGAACATTCATTATTCATTTTATCAGCCATCCAAATTATCATTAACTTGTAACCACCTTCATAAGCTTTTAAGGATAGTTTTTTTGAAATCGAAACTGCCTCATGCTTATTTATATTTCCTTGTTTTTTTTCAATACCTATAAATTGATACCAATCGTATAAAGATGCATATGGGTTTTTTAAAACAAATTTTCGCCACTCTGTAGAGAAATTATCTGAAACAGGGTTCTTTTTAATAGTCTCATTTGTGTTGACTGGATAAACGAAATGGAGGTCTGGATGGGCTAATTTATCAATTTTATTTTTACAAGAAATATATTCATCACTTCCCTTTGCATGCGAATGACATAATATCTCTTTAGCATAGCTTAAGGCAATCGGCAAAACACCAGAACCTGCCTTACCAATAAAGAGTTGTGTGTGTGGAATTCGACCATTTTTAACAGTCTTCGTTAAATGTGATTTTATATGTTCTTGGCCTATTATTTCGGAAAAATCCATACACAATATTACGGTTTTTTAGTTAAAAATAACCTTTCAAAAATAGTATATTTGCAGTCTAAAATCTAAAAAAGAATAAAGCATGTAAAAATTTTCAATTCTTAAAGAATGGAAGATTTATGTACTTCAATAATAAAATAAAAAAACGTTCGTAAATTAATTATAGCATACTTTTAGGGAGCTTTTAGGTTAAGATCGCTAAAAATTAATAAAATAAACAGATGAAAACAATTAACGACTTTAATTTTAAAAATAAGAAAGCATTAATTCGAGTTGATTTTAATGTACCGTTAAATGAAGCTCTAGAGGTTACTGATAGTACCCGAATTTTGGCAGCAAAAAATACGATAATTAAAGTTTTAGAAGACGGAGGAAGTTGTGTTTTAATGTCACATTTAGGAAGGCCCAACGGTATTGAAGAAATTTTTTCTCTCAAACATATAGTAAATAAAGTTAGTGAAATAATAGGTGTACAGGTTCGATTTTGTGAAGATTGTATTGGAGAAAATGCAGAGAAAGCGGTCTCTGAATTAGGAAACGGTGAACTATTGTTGTTGGAAAATCTTCGATTCCATAAAGAGGAAAAAGCAGGAGATGAACAATTTGCTAAAGAGCTTTCAAATTTAGGAGACATCTATATAAATGATGCCTTTGGAACTGCTCACAGAGCTCATGCTTCGACAACGGTTATTGCCAAGTATTTTTCAGAAAACAAATGTTTTGGAATGCTTTTAGCTTCAGAAATTGCGAATATTAACAAGGTGTTGACCCACAGCGAAAAACCAGTTACTGCAATTATAGGAGGTGCAAAAGTCTCTTCAAAAATTACAATTATAGAAAGCATATTAGATAAAATAGACCACATAATTATAGGAGGAGGTATGGCTTTTACCTTTATTAAAGCTCAAGGAGGAAGTATTGGTTCTTCTTTAGTTGAAGATGATAAACAAGAAATGGCATTGTCCATTTTAAAGATTGCTAAAGAGAAAAACGTAAAGGTTCATTTACCGGTTGATGCAATCATAGCTGATCAGTTTTCTAATGATGCAACTATTAAAACCGAAGCGATTAATACCATTCCTGAGGGTTGGATGGGCTTGGATGTTGGACCTAAAACCAACGACATTTTTAGCGACGTCATTTTAAATTCCAAAACCGTACTATGGAATGGACCTGTTGGTGTTTTTGAATTAAAAAAGTTTGCAACTGGAACTATTTCGCTAGGAAATGCCATTTCAGAAGCAACCGAAAACGGAACTTTTTCTTTAGTTGGAGGAGGAGATTCTGTAGCAGCTGTAAAACAATTTAACTTAAGCGATAAAGTAAGTTATGTTTCTACAGGTGGTGGAGCAATGTTAGAAATGTTAGAAGGAAAAACACTACCAGGAATTCAGGCTATTTTAGAACCATCAAAAAAATAGAGTTCAGAGCATTAAAAAATAGAATGTAAAAGAATTGTCTTTTATTAGCATTTCCTTACATTTATAAAAATTTTATTAATACAACTGGTTTATTATAGTATGGTATACAGGCATTTAGCTCAATTTTTTATCATTTTCTTACTTTTTACTTTTTTAGGAACTGTTTATGCTCAAGAAGAACTTAAAGCAGAAGACAGCTTAAAAGTGTTGAATCTAAACCTTCCAACAAAAACGATTCAAATTTTAGATACCATCACTACACAATCAGTTTCGGGTGATTTTAATACTCCTGTAATCAATACCCTTAGTAAGGATTCTATCGTCTTTGATCTAGAAGATCAAGCTATTGCAAGAACTTCCGATAGTTTATGGATGAAAGAATTATACGATTCAAGCAGGTTCGAAGAAGTTTATGGCAGTATTGTAAATGAAGTTGTAGATCCTTTAGAATATGAGGAACTGCCCACCGAACTTCTAAAACAACGATTAGAAGAATTAAATTCTTATACCCCTTTTAATGTGGAATACAATCCATCTTTAGAAAGAATAATCAAGCATTATTTAAAAAATAGAAGGAGCTCTATGGCCAAACTAATGGCTTTAAGTGATTACTACTTTCCTATGTTTGAACAAGAATTGGACAAGCATAATTTACCTTTAGAAATTAAATATTTAGCAGTCGTTGAATCTGCTTTAGACCCTGTTGCAAAATCTAGAGTAGGTGCTACAGGATTGTGGCAATTTATGTTTACGACTGGAAAAATGTTTGGACTGGAAGTGAGTTCTTATGTGGACGAAAGAGCAGATCCTGTTATGTCAACTGAAGCAGCAGCTAAATATTTAAAGAGTCTTCATAAAAGTTTTGATGATTGGGATTTAGCTTTAGCAGCTTATAATTCTGGACCCGGAAATGTTTCAAAAGCAATTCGACGTTCAGGAGGTGAAACTAATTATTGGAAAATACGAAATAGACTTCCTAGAGAAACTGCGGGTTATGTACCCGCTTTTTTAGCGACGATGTATATTTTTGAATATGCTGAAGAACACGGTTTTAAAAGTAATGGACCTAAATTCCACCAAATAGCGACCGATACGATTCAAGTAAAAAGATTAATTACTTTTGAGCAAGTTGCAAAAGTGGTGAATTTGCCAGTTGAAGAAGTTCAGTTTTTAAACCCTTCGTATAAGTTGGGAATTATCCCTTATATAAAAGAAAAAAATTACACACTTAGACTACCAGTTGAATCTATAGGTAAATTTGTTACAAACGAAAAAGCTATTTATGATTTTGCTCAAGAGGAAAACAGCAAAGAAGACGCAAACCTTCCTAAATATGTAGAGCAACCCGACCGAATTCGATACCGAGTGAAAAGTGGTGATTATTTAGGTAAAATAGCCGAAATATATGGTGTTGGTGTGAGCCAGATAAAAAAATGGAATGGGCTAAAAAGCAACAAGCTAAAAGTAGGTCAACGCCTAACTATTTACCCGACAAAACCAATAGATAGTTCCACTAAAACAAGTATTGCTAAAACGACTACAAAAGGTAATGTAAAACTATATACTGTTAAAAACGGAGACTCCTTGTGGAGTATTTCTCAAAAATATCCAGGAGTTACTGTTCAAAATATTAAAATTTGGAACGGTATTAGCAGCAATAAACTGCAACCTGGCATGAAATTAAAAATTTATAAAGGCTAATATTCTGAAAACCAATTTAAATGAAACTGATTTATATAACTTTATTCGCTATAATTGCGCTTGTATCTTGTAATAACAATGAAACAAAAGATGCCTACAAACAAAAATCTGTAGGAAACATTAATGCCCTTCAAATTTTAATTACAGACGAATTGTGGAACGATTCTGTTGGAGAGGAAATTAGAAATTATTTTGCTGCTCCAACTGAAGGGTTGCCTCAAGTTGAACCTTTGTTTTCTATCCATCAAATGGATCCATCTACATTTTCGGGGTTTATAAAAAGCAATCGACTTTTTTTACATGTTACTATTGGGCAAGAAGATAAATTCACTTTAGTAACTAACGAATATGCAAGGCCACAAACGGGAGCTATCATTACCGCAAAAACAAAACAGGGCTTGATAAAATTAATAGCTGAAAATCAAGAAGAAATTATTAAAGCCTATATTAAATCTGAAATTAAGGAACGTCAACGAAGAACCGCTATTTCTCCTTTATCAATAGACTCATTAAAAGAGCGCTTTGGTTTGACTATAAAAATGCCTTCTGCTTATAGAATTGCACATAAAGGTGACGACTTTTATTGGATAAGAAAAGATCTTAAGAAAACAGGATCTACCAATATATTAATTTATGAAGTCCCTTTAAATTCGATCTCTAGCGATAGTACTGCTTTGGGAGAAATATTAACGATAAGAGATTCAATAGGGGGTTATCATTTGCCGGTTGAAGACAATGGAAGGTTTGGAACAGATTACTCATATTCTCCTAATTTTTATAGAACAGAATTAGACGGAAACCTTACTTATAAAACAAAAGGCGTTTGGGATGTAAAAGGAGAGTTTATGGCAGGACCATTCTTGAACTATGCGGTAAAAGACGAAAAAAACAATAGGTATTTAATAATTGAAGGCTTTACTTTTTCCCCAGCAGAACGAAAACGAAATCTTCAGTTTGAACTAGAATCTATAATTAAATCAGCAAAAATAATCGATTAGAAGAATTATTTTATTTCGTCTAAATCGTTATCCTCCTTGGTCTCATCTTTTGATTCGTCCTTAGAAGCTTCTTTAAACTCTTTAAGACCACTACCTAAACCGCGCATTAATTCTGGAATTTTTCTTCCTCCAAATAACAATAATACCACCACTACAATTAACACTATTTGGGGCCATCCAATCATTAAAGGTAACATCGCTAAATTCATTATCTTAGATTTAAGATACAAATGTAATAAGAATTCATTAGAATTATCGTTTTATGCTTGTATTTAGCTATAAAATACAATTAAAGCTTAAACGTATATTACTAAAGTTCTAATTTTTATATTTGCTGTTAGGAAGATACTTATGAAAAAAGAAAAGAGAGCTAAAAAGATAAAACGTAAACTGCTTAACAAGTATCGCTTAGTGGTTCTTAATGAAGACACTTTTGAAGAACGCTTTACCTTTAAACTGAACCGTCTGAATGTTTTTGTTTTTAGTATTACTGCTGCTTTGATATTAATTACCAGCACCACAATTATCATTGCATTTACTCCTTTAAGAGAATATATACCAGGCTATTCTTCAGTGTCATTAAAGGTAAAAGCAATAAAACTTGCCTATAAAACAGATTCTCTTCAGCAAGTAATAGCGATTAACGAACAGTATTATTCCTCTATAAAAAAAGTACTAACAGGAGATGTTGCAACTGTATATTTTAATAAAGATTCTATTATTGAAGCTGCAGAATTCGATGAATCAGCATTGGACTTAATACCATCAAAAGAAGATTCATTATTAAGAGAGAAGGTCTTATTAGAAGATAAATACAATCCTTTAATAAGTAATTCTGAAATTAACTTTGTGTTATTTCCTCCAGTAAAAGGAACTATTTCTGAAGGATTTAACACTAAAGATAAACATTATGCAGTTGATGTGGTGACTTCAAAAGATGCACCGGTAAAAGCAACTGCAGACGGCACGGTAATTTTTTCTGAATGGACTGCTCAAACTGGATATGTAATTATTATAGAACACACTAATAATTTAATTTCAGTTTATAAACACAATTCTGTACTTACAAAAGAGCAAGGCGAATTGGTTAAAGCTGGAGAAGTTATTGCAGCAGCTGGTAATACAGGAGAATTATCTACAGGACCTCACTTACATTTCGAATTATGGAGTGATGGTTATCCTATAGATCCAACTAATTTTATAGATTTCGAATAAACTATGTTTTTAAAATCTTTAGGAGCAAAAATATTAGCCAAACAGGCAGCTAAAAAAACACAAAAATGGGCTTCTAATCCAATAGAAACCCAACAAAAAACATTTCAGAGTTTAATAGCTGAAGCCAAAAACACTTCCTTTGGGAAAGACCATAATTTTCAACAGATAAAAACATATTCAGATTTTGTAAAGCAAGTTCCAGTAAGAGATTACGAAGGGTTAAAAGACTATTTTGAACGAACTGCCAATGGCGAAGAAAATGTGCTGTGGAAAGGAAAACCCACCTATATTGCTAAGACTTCAGGAACCACATCGGGAGCAAAATACATTCCTATTACAAAACAATCGATGCCCTTTCATATTGAAGCAACTAAAAATGCCTTATTCTGTTATATTCAAGAAACGGGTAATGTTGATTTTGTAAACGGGAAAATGATTTTTTTACAAGGAAGCCCGGAATTAGAATTAAAAAATGGAATCAATATTGGAAGACTATCCGGTATCGTAGCCCATTTTGTTCCTAAATATTTACAAAAAAATAGAATGCCTAGCTGGGAAACAAATTGTATTGACGATTGGGAAACCAAAGTCGATGCGATTGTAAAAGAAACTAAAAATGAAGATATGACTCTTATTGGAGGGATTCCTTCTTGGGTGCAAATGTATTATGAAAAGCTTCAAAAAGAAACTGATTTAAAAGTTGGAGAACTGTTTAAAAACCTTCAGCTATTTGTGTATGGAGGTGTTAATTACGAGCCTTATCGAACAAAATTTGAAGAAATGATTGGAAGAAGGGTCGATAGTATAGAGCTATATCCAGCTTCAGAAGGGTTTTTTGCTTTTCAAGATTCTCAAAAAGAAAAGGGAATGTTGCTATTGTTAAATTCAGGAATTTTTTATGAGTTTATTGAAACATCCAAATTTTATGAGGAGAACCCAAAACGATTGATCATTGGAGAAGTTGAAATAGGAGTCAATTATGTGATGATTATCTCTACCAATGCAGGCCTTTGGGGATATAACATTGGGGATACGGTTCAGTTTACCTCCACAAAACCATATCGGGTAATCGTTTCAGGAAGGATTAAACATTTTATTTCTGCATTTGGAGAGCATGTAATCGGTAAAGAAGTAGAACAAGCTATTAATGAAGCGATGCAAAAGTTTCAGTTTTCAATATCAGAATTTACGGTAGCTCCTCAAATCAATCCAACAAAAGATGAATTGCCTTATCATGAATGGTTAATCGAGTTTCAAACGGCGCCAAAAAACCTCATCGAAATTGCTTCTTTTATGGACAAAAGCATGCAGGATCAAAACACCTATTATAGAGACTTGATTAAAGGGAAGGTCCTTCAGCCCTTAAAGATTTCCAGTTTAAAGGAAGATAGTTTTAATGCCTATATGAAATCTCAAGGAAAATTAGGAGGGCAGAATAAAGTGCCTAGACTTTCTGACAATCGCAAGATTGCCGATCAACTTCTTGGTTTATAAAATTGAAAATAGTTACTCTTTATTGTTTTCAAATAGATTATAGTATTTTTGTATAAATATTATTTATGTTAATAACACACAAACGAACAAGAGCCCAGGAAAGTTCTGGAGCCATTGAAAGATTATATATTACCATGCGCCACCTTTTTAACCGTGGGTTTTACAAGCCTATGGGAGTTTCTGGAGAGACGCTAAGAGAGTCATTACTCACCCTTAGACCTGAAATATATGGCTCTATAGCTGATGATAAAGTGGAATTAGAGGGACTGTTATATGTTATAGATCGATTACCAATCGGTATTGAAGAATGTAGTTTTATCAACCTAACAAGTGATGAAGGTTATAAAAACTCACATTTTGAACCTATAATTCCTTCTAAAAGAAGAAGAAACTGTTATCGGATTGATGAGGAACAAATGAATATTGAAGTAACTCGTGGACGTTCTGAAATATACGATGTACTTACACACCTCACCTTCTTGTTTATTGAGTCTCATAAAATTATGTCTCATGTATTAATCAACGATGGTAATGACGTAAATAGAGATTGGAAAAAACTAGAGAGTGCGGTTCTTAAAAAAGGAAAATTAAATCAAAAAGAGAAAGAAATTGCTTTAACACATACCGCTAATTTCTTAGGAAGAACCTTTGAAGAAGTTAGTGATGCATATCCAAATTTTGCTACCAAAACAGATCCTAACCGTTTTCTAAAAATTATTTATTATTTAGGGAATCTTGCGATACAAGAAGTCACTACCGATAATAAAAGAATTGTAACTTTTAGTCCTGTTTTAAGAGAACGATTAGGACACCATATTCATGGCGAAATTTGGGCATCTACTATTAAGAAAAAACTAGATGAAACCAACTTATTAGCAAGACCCATACACATTATAAGTGCCAATATGCATAGTGTAATGAATACACTTTATAGTCCTTTAGCATTGACAACGGAATTCAAAAAGCACACCGCAATGGAGATTTATGAAATGTTGAGTGATTCTAAGAACTCATTACTACGAAAAAAAGTAATGAAATATGCTTCAGAGAATGGATTGATTTATATAAAAGACACCAGTGGAACCAATATCAATGTACAAATAATAGATACCGCTAAGCTTCCTACTAACCTTTCAGTTGAGGCTAATGAAGACAAACCCGTTATTATTGTAATGGATTACGCTTTTGGAGAACAGGCTTTTGAAACGATGGATGAGTTGTTAAAACCTTATAAGATTTCAAAAAAAGAAACCCAATTTTTAGATGTTTGTTCGGTTTCTATTATGGGAAAAGCAGGCATTTTAGAAGGTGGGAAAGGAGATATTATGATTCCTTCAGCACATGTTTTTGAAGGTACAGCAGATAATTATCCTTTTAAAAATATGCTTAAAAAATCTCATTTTGAAGGAGAGACTGTTAATGTTAGTAAAGGAGCAATGATTACTGTTTTAGGAACTTCGCTTCAAAACAAAGACATTTTGAAATTCTTTAATAATTCTACTTGGAATGTGGTAGGTCTTGAAATGGAGGGAGCACATTATCAAAAAGCAATTCAGTCAGCATCAAAAATCAGACATAGTATTAGCTCCAAAGTAAAAGTTCGGTATGCATATTATGCTTCCGATAATCCATTAAAAACAGGAGGTACATTAGCATCAGGAGGATTGGGAACTTCAGGAGTTAAACCAACATACTTGATAACGGAGAAAATGTTAAATCAAATTTTAGAATAAAATCTATTTTGAAGAACAAAATATTAATAACAGGAGGAGCGGGTTTTATAGGTTCTAACTATGTAGAATTGATTATTGAGAATGCGGAAGATCAAATTTACGTATTGGATAATCTGACCTATGCTGGGAATCTAAAAAATCTAGAAACAGTTTCTCACTTGCCTAATTACAATTTTATTAAAGGAGATATTTGTGATGAAGCATTAATAGATAGCCTATTTAAAGAATATCAATTTAATAAAGTAGTTCATTTTGCAGCAGAATCTCATGTGGATAATTCCATTACAGGACCTGGAGCTTTTATACAAACCAACATTGTCGGAACTTTTAACTTGTTGCATAGCGCTTATCGATTATGGATGAATGGCCCCAATCAATTAAAAGAAGAATACAAGGACGCTCGATTTTTACATGTATCTACTGATGAGGTGTATGGTACTTTGGGCGAAAAAGGTTTGTTTTTAGAGTCAACTCCATACGCCCCAAACAGCCCTTATAGCGCTTCTAAGGCATCTTCAGACTTTATTGTTAGAAGTTATTTTCATACCTATGGAATGCCTGTGATTACCACCAATTGTTCAAATAACTATGGAGCTCATCAACATAAAGAAAAATTAATTCCAACGATTATCAGAAAAGCAATTTCGGGTCAAGAAATTCCTATTTATGGTAATGGTAAAAACATTAGAGATTGGATTTATGTGACCGATCACTGCAGAGGAATTAAGCTGGTGTTAGAGGAAGGTAAATTAGGGGAAAC
>OJHY01000309.1_pt1 | contig 14136 bp, 11 predicted proteins | sample 1595301 | NCBI WGS metagenome assembly OJHY01 (sample SAMN05416880, study PRJEB24817) | seawater metagenome | isolation source: Sea water | place: Canada:Atlantic | collected 2013-11 | reverse complement strand
CGTCGGGCACCGAGTTTGCGTGTCAGTTCTTTGCCAAAGACCAGTTCAGCGACTGAGTCATTGAACGTATCCAGGCCCACAGGTCCGATATACGCTTTACTGTTCTGGGTAGACAACAGCCGGCTTTCAGCTGCCTTGACCGCTTTCATGACCGGTGTCGTGCCGGTTTCATCCTTATAGACGCCAACACCCAGATCAATCTTGTTGGGGTTGCTGTCGGCACGATAGGCGGCCATCAGGCCGAGTATGGGATCGGGCGGTAGCGAGCTGAGCTGATCAAACATGATGACTTCCCTTCAGGGTCGGTGGAGCAGGGCCAAAAAAGATACCGGCATTAAGCCTCTTGCTGACGCATTTGCCAGGCTTTCAGGGTATTTTGCAGCAACGAGGCGCGAGTCATCGGGCCAACACCGCCAGGAACTGGGGTAATATAGCTGCACTTCTCGCTGACAGAAGCAAAATCAACATCCCCCGCCAGCCGGAAGCCTTTCGGACGGCTGGCATCGTCGACACGGGTAATACCCACATCGATGACCACGGCACCTGGCTTGACCAGATCTGCAGTGACGAACTCAGCCTTGCCAATAGCAACAATCAGGATGTCTGCGCTGCGGCAAATCTCTTCCATATTCTGTGTGCGGCTGTGTACCAGCGTCACAGTGGCATTTCCCGGATTGGTGTTGCGGGACATCAGGATGGACATTGGCGTGCCAACAATATGGCTGCGACCGACAACCACACAGTGTTTGCCACTGGTATCCACGTTATAGCGTTTCAACAGCTCCATCACACCATTAGGTGTAGCAGAGATAAACGTAGGCAGACCCAGACACATACGGCCGACGCTGGCTGGTGAAAAACCGTCAACATCTTTCGCCGGGTCAATACTCAGCGTCACGCGAGTTTCATCGATGTGCTTTGGCAGAGGTACCTGAACGATGAAACCGTCGATGTTGTCATCGTTGTTCAGTTTATCAATCTCGCCCATCAGTTCATCTTCAGAGACGGAGTCGGGCAGACGAATCAGGGTAGACTCAAAACCGACCTGCTTGCAGTCCAGTACCTTGTTGTTCACATAGGTTTCACTGGCCCCGTCATCGCCAACCAGAATAGCGGCCAGGTGGGGGGCACGCTTGCCGGCTGCCTTGATATCGGCAACCTGTTCGGCGATTTCCTGTTTGATTTGTTCGGAGGTGAGTTTTCCGTCGAGTAATTGCATGCCTGACCCTCTTTCGCGCTGCATCTGATGAAGGACGCAATCATAAACGAGCACAGAGTCTGTCTCAAGCGCGAAACAGGCTCAGGCAAGAAGCTGCATGATCACAGCTGCTGTTACCACGTTCCGGTATTTTCCATGCTGGCCCAGGGTTCCTGCTGGGGTAATGGGTCACCGGCCTGCAGTAATTCGATGGAGATGTTGTCTGGCGAACGGATAAACGCCATGCGGCCGTCGCGCGGTGGACGATTAATAGTCACACCTTGCTGCTGAAGCTGTTCGCAAAGCTGATAAATATTCTCTACACGATATGCCAGGTGCCCGAAATTACGGCCTTCTCCGTACTCTTCCGGATCCCAGTTATAGGTCAGTTCGATCTGCGCATCTTCGTCACCCGGGGCGGCCAGAAATACCAGGGTAAATCGTCCCTTGTCATTGTCCCGGCGGGTCACTTCCTTCATACCCAGTTTGTTGCAGTAAAAGTCCAGTGAGGCGTCCAGGTCGCTGACCCGGACCATGGTGTGCAGATACTTCATTGCGCCGTCTCCTCGGTTGTTTGTCGGGTTAATTCCAGTGGAACATGTTCACCGGCCTGGCTCCAGTCTCCCTGCATGGACAAGACGTGCTGACCGCTCTCATCCAGGGTGAGTTCACCGTAAAACTCGGCCTGTACTGAAGTGAGCATAATGCTGACGTTGCTGCCATTGATGCGGATAGCGCCGATTGGCAATCCGGTGCGATACTGGCTGGGAAAATCCAGCGACCCTGTTAACTCGCCTGTCTGTTCGGCTGAGGACTGAATATGCAGCACAACAGGTATCGGTTCATATCGCGCGGCGTCCAGTTCGCCTTGCCAGTCTCCGGTAATATCATACTGTTCACTCTGAGCCAGGGCGATGAAGGGCAACATTAAAGTGCCCATGGCGGTAATAACGATTTGTTTGATCATGTTATGGTCTACTGCGCTGTCACTGAAAAGGTGCAGCTAGAATAACGTGGCCATGGCAATAAAAAAAGGCCGACTGACATTTAGTCTCGGCCTTTAATATTGCGGTCACATAGGCAATTCCTTTTGCCTCTGCGAACCTGATGAACTATTGACGAATATATTCGTAAGTCAGGTTATACGACATATTGACTGTAATGCCATTGCTTTGAGTTGTAGCGGCAAATTGCGCACGGAAGAACACGCGATCATTACTTGTGCTGACGTCACTGATCTGAAAGTCAGTGAAAGTAGATGCATCTACACCTTCAGCGTCATCTAAGGCCTCTTTTACTTCATCTTCCAGGTTATCAATCGTGACATCATCTGGTGCTGGGATATCTTCGATGGTCAAACTGAAATCCGATGTTGTATTGTTGCCAAAAACAGATGAAGTTACGGTGCCGGCAATTGTCAGATCAAAGTCACCTTCAGGGATTTCAACCACAGGCTCTTCCACGTCCGGTGTGCCGCCAGTCAACTGGGCGATGGTGTTGGCAATGGTGCCGATGCTGACCGGGCTGTTGCCGAATTCGCCACCTACGACATAAACCGTACCGTCCTTGATACCAATATGAATGCCGGTGCTGGCATAGCCGCGAGCCACGTAACCGTCAATAATCTGGAAAGCACCCGTGGTGGTCATGGTCGGGAACAAAGAGGCGTACTGTTGCTCAGCCAGTTCGATCAGTTCGGCAATTTTGCTCATGTCTGGAGGTGTGCTGCCCAGCGCGCCGCAGGTGGTATCTGTGCTTGTTTTTGAACCGGTGAACTGGCCCAGGAATTCGGCATCAGCGTCTGTGCCATCAACTTCGGTCAGTACATTGATCTCGTTGAAGTCGCCATTGATGTTGGAGACCATCAATTGCAGGTTCAGTGCGGGGACACGATAGTTCGCTTCAGCGGTGCTGCTGCTTTCAACGACCGGGTTGGTGAGCAGGTGGTCAGCGATACAGAGGGTGCCATCAGCGGTAAATACGGCAGAGACCTGTGTGCCAGTGGGTAAAAGTTCAACAGAGGCATCCGCATTGGCCGAGAAGGTCAGGTTGTAGGTGCCTTCCCAGTTGGAAGGCAGGGTGGCAACTGTCTGCTGTGCCTGTGCAGCGCCGCCCATGGTTACCAGCGCAACCGCCAGCAGTGATTTGGTAAAACGTTTCATTTTGCAAACTCCCTTGAACTTGAGCGTCACTTTGCTTGTGTAGGCTCAAATGATAGGAATTTACGCTTCTTTACGGCATCCCCTGTTCGGGTTGAAATAAGCCGGTGCCATAGTTTCACAGTGAAATGATGAAAAATGCTAAGATGCGCGCCGACAAGAGCAAAGCCAGGATCATAGGAACGATCAGATGGATACCAGAGCCCCTCATCAATATGTACTAACCGTAGCCTGCCCGGAAGCCAATGGGATTGTTCGCGCTGTCAGTGATTTTCTGTACCAGCGCGGTGCAACCATTAGCGAAGCCGCCCAGCACCGAGACCCGGTGATTGACCGCTTTTTCATGCGGGTGGAGTTTGAAGAGCAGGAAGTGGATTTACCCTCGGTGGAAAAACTTGATGAGGATTTTGCCTCTCTGGCGCAGCAGTTTGAGATGCAGTGGGAGTTCTTTGACCTGCGGTATAAACCCCGCGTGTTGCTGGCAGTGTCACGTCATGGTCACTGCCTGGTGGATATCCTGCATCGCTGGAGCAGTGGTGTTCTCCCGGCCGAGGTGGTGGGCGTTGTTTCCAATCATAATGATATGCGTGATATCACAGAATGGTATGGCTTGCCTTATTACCACCTGCCGGTGACAACGCAGACCAAAGACGAGCAGGAAGGGCAGATACTGGAGGTCATTGAAGCACAGCAAGTCGATGTTCTGGCGCTGGCGCGGTATATGCAGATCCTCTCACCCCGGCTTTGTGAGGCGATGGCCGGTCGGGCCATCAACATCCATCACTCTTTCCTGCCCGGTTTTAAAGGAGCCAACCCTTATCGCCAGGCGTATATGCGAGGGGTGAAGATCATCGGAGCGACGGCTCATTACGTAACCACTGATCTTGATGAAGGTCCCATTATCGAGCAGTCAGTAGAACGAATCGATCACAATTTCGATATAGAGGAACTGGTTCAGATTGGTCGTGATGCAGAGTGTGCAGCTTTTGCGCGAGCCCTTAAATGGCACTGTGAGCACCGGATCATTATCAATGGCAATAAGACAGTTGTGTTCAAATAGGATATAGCCCAGCATGGGCGCCATCACCTTTGGTGACAGCAATTGCCTGTCATAAAACTGTTTTATAACAGTGTTGTCATATAAGTGTCATATAGTTTTTGTATAGTGCACGCGACTTAAATAGCACATGCGATGGAGAACCGGATGAAGACACTGAAAAACTTCGTAGTTGCCGTTTCAATGGCAGGTATGGCGTCATTGAGCGGCCCACTAATGGGCGATGTCGATCCCAATTTGCCGGATTATGAACGAGCTTCAGGTGTCTCCGGCAACCTCTCCAGTATCGGTTCAGATACATTGAATAACCTGATGACTCTCTGGGCTGAAGCGTTCAGCCAGTTCTACCCCAACGTCAATGTGCAAATACAGGGGGCGGGGTCTTCAACGGCACCGCCAGCATTGACAGAAGGGACAGCCACACTGGCGCCAATGAGCCGTGGTATGCGTCAGTCGGAGATCCAGGAGTTTGAAGCGCGTTTTGGCTACCCGCCCACTGAATTGCCAGTAGCGGTGGATATGCTTGCTGTCTTCGTTAATAAGGACAACCCGATTGAAGCGCTGAGCCTGCCGCAGATAGATGCGATTTTCTCAGCTACCCGCCGTTGCGGCTATGCAGAAGGCATCAACCGCTGGGGGCAGCTTGGGCTTACTGGGTCCTGGGACAATCGGGATTTTGCGCTGTACAGTCGAAATGCGGTGTCAGGCACCTACGGTTTTTTCAAAGACAATGCACTGTGTGGCGGTGATTTTCGCGCGAGCATCAATGAGCAGCCAGGCTCTTCCTCCGTGGTGCAGGGGGTTTCTGAGTCAATTAACGGGATAGGCTACTCTGGCATCGGGTATAGCACATCAGGCGTTCGGGCAGTGCCGTTAGCTTTCGATGACAGTTCTGAGGCTGTTGAGCCGACACCTGAGAATGCCAGCAGTGGCGCATACCCTCTGTCCCGCTACCTCTTTATCTATATCAATAAACATCCTAACCGTGACCTCGACCCGGTAACCCGTGAGTTTATCAAAATGGTGTATAGCAAACAGGGCCAGGAAGTCGTGGTGCGCGATGGTTTTGTTACCTTGCCAGCTGCTGTGAGCGAGCGTGTGCTGCAGTCGCTGGGTATTAACTAAGGCGCTGTCATCATTCTGAAATAAAGAAGGTGTAGGCTACGGCCTCCCCCGATGGGAAGAATATGACAGGGATGTTGTATGCTTTCCGCTACCTGTCAGGCAGGCTGTTTGTATAAATACGACAGTTTTGTCACAAACCGGTCATAATATTTCAATAAGCTTGGCGCTGTTAATTTTTTGGTGGCGGCCAACGGCCAGAGCAGGACATGTAAACACAATGACCGACTTCAGATTACCCGACTTGCCATCCGAATCCGCAAGCCAGCGCAGCTTGCTGCCAAATGCGGAACAACGGAAAGCGTTAAGGCAAAAGCGAGCCCGTCGTGACCAGTACTCCCGCTGGGGAATAACGGCGTCCGGATTTGGTGTGGTGATCGCACTGTTAACCATTTTTGTTTATCTCTTTTACGAGGTTGCTCCGATATTGAAAGGAGCGACCATTGAAGAGGATGTGCAGTACAGTCTGTCGCAAACGGGGCTGGAGGATGTCGAGCACCTTGTGCTTGACCGTTATGAGACCCTCGCTATTGCCTATTCACCGGATGGTCAGGTCGTTGTTTTCGATGTCGCCAATGGGGCCCCGGAAGCTCGCTTTGATGTGCCCAAGCCTGAGGGTAGCCAGTTTCACAGCTTTTTTTCTGCAGAGGCTATTTCTGCAACCCAGGTCTATGGTCTGGATAATGGTCAGGCGGTTGTTGTCCGGCACGGCTTCGATATCAGTTTTCCCAACGACCAGCGTCAATTGACCCCGAAACTGGACTTTCCGCTCGGCGAATCAGCAATAACCATTGATGATCAGGGTCAGCCTTTAAAGTTGATCAGTATGGAAACGCAAACGCGGGGTCGAAATGCTTCAGCGATTGCGGCATTAACTGAAGATAACCGCTTGTTGCTGGCCAGCCTGACGGGCCGGGAAAATCTGTTGACCGGACAGGTACAGATTACTCGTCAGGTTACTGAGTTGCCTGCCCCTCCAGGTGGAACAGGCGATATCAGTAAGTTGATGGTAGATAAAGCATTGCGCAGTTTATTTGCCCTGGATGAAGACGGTCGGGTTCATTACTACGATATTTCCAATCCGGCTGAAGCCAGGTTAGTGGAGTCAGTCGATGTAGGAGGGGGCAATGAAGTCACTGCTTCTGCATTTCTGGTCGGTGGTGTGTCGCTGATATTTGGCAATGATGCCGGTGAACTGAGCCAGTGGTTTCTGGTGCGCGATGATCAGAATCAGTACCGACTAGAAGAGATTCGCAGTTTCCGTTCTCACAAAGCCGCGATACGTGAGATCACCACGGAGTATACGCGCAAGGGCTTTATTGCTGTTGATGCAGATGGGCAAATCGGCGTCCATTATGGCACCTCATCACGCACTCTCTATCTCGACTCCCACGCAGATGTACCGATAGAAGAAATGGCCATCTCCCAGATCAATACGCGCCTGTTATGGCTTGACCAGGATAATCAACTGGTATCAGCAGAGCTGTGGAATGAGCACCCGCAGCTGTCCTGGGCGGCAATGTGGAACAAGGTCTGGTACGAAGGCCGGGAAGACCCGGAATATATCTGGCAATCTTCCTCAGCAACGGATGAGTTTGAATCAAAGTTCAGTCTGGTGCCGTTGAGTGTAGGTACGCTAAAAGCTGCATTTTATGCCATGCTGTTTGCCATGCCGTTAGCGATTGCCGGTGCTATCTATACGGCCTATTTCATGACTCCCAAATTGCGAGGGGTAGTAAAACCCAGTATCGAAATCATGGAGGCATTGCCGACGGTCATCCTGGGTTTTCTGGCAGGTCTGTGGCTGGCGCCTTTTGTGGAAAATGAATTGCCTGCGGTATTCAGCTTCCTGATTCTGATGCCGGTGGTCATGATCCTGTTTGCTTTTGCCTGGTCAAAACTGCCGACCCGCTGGCGGCTGCTGGTACCAGAAGGCTGGGAAGCTGCTGCTCTGGTTCCCGTTATCCTGATTTTCGGCACGCTCTGTCTGCAGGCCAGCCCCTGGATGGAGGTGTGGTTCTTTGGCGGCAGCATGCGGCAATGGTTCACTGATATTGGCATTAATTACGATCAGCGCAATGCTTTGATTGTTGGTATCGCGATGGGCTTTGCTGTCATTCCCACGATTTTCTCCATTGCTGAAGATGCTGTTTTCACTGTTCCCCGCCACTTGACCCAAGGCTCGCTGGCGCTGGGTGCGACACGTTGGCAAACCATGATTGGCGTGGTGTTACCAACGGCCAGCCCGGGTATTTTTTCAGCAGTGATGATGGGTTTTGGTCGGGCGGTCGGTGAAACCATGATTGTGTTGATGGCCACAGGTAACAGCCCTGTCGTCAACTTCAATATCTTTGAAGGCATGCGAACGTTGTCGGCCAATATTGCGGTGGAGCTACCAGAGACTGCGGTGGGATCGTCTCACTTCCGGGTGTTGTTCCTGGCCGCACTGGTATTGCTGGCTTTGACATTCATCGTTAACACGCTGGCAGAGATCATTCGCCAGCGGTTGCGACAACGATATAGCAGTCTGTAAGACAGACCATTTGCACGAGTTTAGGATAGAGAGTCTGGCATGAAACAATGGTTCAAAAGTGGTGCTCCCTGGATCTGGCTGAATGGCGGCGCGGTGGCCCTGTCGATGATCATGGTGTTTGGCCTGATCGGGCTGATTGCAGTGCGTGGCTTTGGTCATTTCTGGCCTTCTGATGTTGCTTATATCGAAATCAATGAGCCACAGGCAGATGCACCACAAGTACTTATTGGTGAACTGGTCCGCAGTCAGGTGATACCTGCTGCTGTTGCGCGGGACTCAGGGGAACAGGTTCCTGAGTCGGTAGATCTGGTCACTCGCCATTTGCTGAAGCTGGGTAACCGGGATCAGACCGGTCAGGACTTCTCCTGGTTTCTCCAGCTTTATATGGAGCCCTGGGAGTACCCGGAAAATATCTATGTGATTGAACGGCGGGAGTGGGGCAACTTTTATGGACAGCCTGTTGCTCTGCTGGAAAACGGAGATGTGGTAGCGACGGCTGAGCAGGCGGATTTCTTCGATCAGGTTCAGGCACGCATTGAACGAAGTCTCTCCATTTATGACGATATTGAAGACCTGGAAGGCGGTGAAATCAGTGATATCAACCGGACGCTGGAGCGGCTCCGTCTTGATGAGCGTGGTCTGGCAATACGTGAGGTGCCAGAAGAAGTGGCAAGTGCTGAACGTGACCGAATTGCTGCTGAGCGGGAAAGCCTGAACAACAGTTACGGTGTGATTCGTCAGGAGCTTGATGCGCTTTATGACAGCACTCGTCGTGATACCCTTCGTATGCGTATCAGTGATGGCCGTGAAGTGGATATCACGCTCGGTACCATTGTGCGGGTGACGGCACCGAATGCCATGTCAGGATTCGACAAACCGTTACAGTACGTGGAGCGACTGTGGGAATTCATGACCGACGAGCCTCGTGAAGCCAATACTGAGGGTGGTATTTTTCCAGCTATTTTCGGTACGGTTACAATGGTCTTTGTGATGTCGATTATTGTTACGCCTTTCGGCATACTGGCGGCGATTTATCTGCGTGAGTACGCCAAGCAGGGGTTAATGACACGCATTATCCGGATTTCGGTCTATAACCTGGCTGGTGTTCCTTCCATTGTTTACGGCGTTTTTGGCCTTGGGTTCTTTGTATACTTTCTGGGTGGCAGTATTGATGAGATGTTTTATGAAACGTCGTTGCCTACACCTACCTTTGGTACACCTGGGCTGTTCTGGGCATCTTTGACCCTGGCCTTGCTGACCTTGCCTATTGTCATTGTCTCCACCGAAGAGGGGCTGTCCCGTATACCCAGTACTATACGTCAGGGCAGTCTGGCATTAGGGGCGACCAAATCAGAAACACTCTGGAAGGTGATTGTGCCTCTGGCAACGCCGGCAATGATGACCGGGTTGATCCTGGCAATCGCCCGTGCGGCAGGTGAAGTGGCACCGCTGATGCTGGTTGGTGTGGTTAAGCTGGCACCTTCGTTGCCTGTGGATGGGGAATTCCCCTTTATTCACCTGGACCGGAAAATCATGCACCTTGGTTTTCATATCTATGACGTTGGTTTTCAGAGCCCAAATGTTGAGGCAGCCAGACCGCTGGTTTACGCAACGGCCATGGTGCTGGTGATGCTTATTGTCATTTTGAATCTGACCGCGATCAGTATCAGGAACAGGCTGCGCGAGAAGTATCGCAGTGCGAGTGACTAACATAACAGTGTAACGGCAGAACGATTTGCCGGGTAATGACTTTAGTTAAACAGGATCTATAGTTGATATGACAGATTCCAATGAGAACAGTAACGCGGCATCAGTGGACGATACCGGCGTATTTGGTGATGCAATGGCTGAGCGGGAACGAAAGCCAGTGACACCGGTGATTTCGCGCAAAATATCCGAGCGCGACACCCTGTCTCTTGACGACGAAGTGTCGAAAATTACTGTGAATAACCTTAATTTGTTTTATGGGGAAGACCAGGCGCTCCATGATGTTAACCTGGTAATACCAGAGAAAAAAGTCACTGCGTTTATCGGCCCTTCAGGTTGTGGCAAATCGACATTATTGCGATGTTTTAATCGCATGAATGACCTGGTTGATATTTGTCGCATCAAAGGCGATATCAACATGGACGGCCAGAACATCTATGATCCCAAAGTGGATGTTGCGGAATTACGCCGCAATGTAGGCATGGTGTTTCAAAAACCCAACCCTTTCCCCAAATCGATTTATGAAAATGTCGCTTATGGCCTGCGGCTTCAGGGCGTCAAATCCAAGCGGGTGCTGGACGAGGTGGTGGAAAAGTCGCTTCGCGCTGCTGCGTTGTGGGACGAAGTGAAGGATCGTCTGCAAGACAATGCCTTTGGTATGTCTGGTGGTCAGCAACAGCGTCTGGTTATTGCCAGGGCTATTGCGATTGAGCCTGAAGTTATCCTGCTGGATGAGCCGGCCTCAGCGCTTGATCCGATTTCAACACTTAAAATTGAAGAGCTGATCAATGAGCTGAAACGCGATTACACCATTATTATCGTCACCCATAATATGCAACAGGCCGCACGCGTATCAGATTACACGGCGTTCATGTACATGGGTAAGCTGATTGAGTTTGGTGATACCGATACCCTGTTTACCAATCCCAGCAAGAAGCAGACTGAAGACTATATTACCGGACGTTACGGCTGATCACATTATCGCTGGTTCATAATCGCTTTGCGCAACTGATTGCCCTGCAACTGGTCGCCAACCATATTCCGGTTGGCGTCAATACGGTTGCCGGTGTCGCTGGCATCAACTTCCCGGGCTGGTGAGACAAGGGCGGGGCCACCCAGCAGGTCGGCCAGTTGCTGCTGTGTTTTCGCAGCCAGACTCATCGTGTCACTTTCTCTGGCAGCCGGTGCATAACGTTCCTGCTGACAATCCACTGCCATACCCTGCATTCGCCTGTATTGCTGACACTTTGCTGACAGGCTGTTAGTGCTTTCGATAACGGGCGCATGTTGTTGAATCTGCTGTCGTATGGAAAACAGGTCAGGTGCTGTCCTTTGGATGGTATCTTGCCTGGTAGCCGGGGTGGTATCGGTTATGTTTTCTGTTATGTTTTCTGTCGTGATATTGGGTGATGCCGCTTCGGGTCCGGCTACATCTCGTGGTGTCTGGTTGTCAGGGCTCTGTGCTTGGCTCTGAATGATCGGCTGAGTGTCAGTGTCAGATGCCACTGACTGCTGTGGGGATGGCTGCAGTGTAAACTGAATCGGCTCAGACAGTTCTGCAGTGTGTTGGGTGAGGCGGTCAGCTTCCTGCTGCGAACCTGTTTGATGGTTGAAGTGCCAATACAGCAAGAACAGGGCGTGCAGCCCAACACTGCAGGCGATGCTGATGGTGAGTTTTTGCATACGGCAAATATTCTGAATTTACCGACTTTGACAGAAAGCTGCCTGCTCAGTTCCCTATTGGGCCGTCTGGATCATGCGCTGCGGAATGTCTTCATCGTGGGCGGAACAGATTGTTCAGCGTATGATGACCAGCAGTTATTGCCGGACCGTCCAGGCCAGGACAGCATCAGCCAGTTCCTGGCCCAGCCCCCGGTCAGCATCAGCATGGTTAAGCAAAACAACCACAGCATAGCTGTCGCCGCTTTCACTGTACACATAGCCTGCCACCCCGGCGACATCATCAAGCGAACCGGTCTTTACATGCATGCGACCCCTTGCGGTAGCATCATTGAGTCGTGATGACATGGTACCGTCCATGCCTGACAGTGGCAGGGAAGCCAGGAATTCAGGCATATAAGGTGAGTGCCAGGCAAAATGCAGTGCTGCAGCCAGGTCACTGGCTGATATTCGGGTTTGCCGCGACAGTCCGGAACCGTTATCGACAATCAGAGAGCTATGGGGAATCCCGCGTTCGGCAAGAAATTCATAGATGGCCTGTTGACCCGCACCCAGTGTCACGCCCGAATCACCCTCATTGCGCCCCATGGTTAGCAACAACTGACGGGTCATCACGTTATTACTGTATTTGTTGATGGAACGAATAATCTCGCTCAATGGTGGAGACCAATGCACGCTGGCAGGAGTCAGATCAGGCTGCGAGGCAAGGTGAGTGCCGTTGGTATCTTCGATCACTTCACCGTTTAGGGTACCGCCCAGTTGCTGCCACAGCAGCTTGATCAGCCCGTAGGCATAGTCATTTGCGGTCATGGTAGCGCGTGTCATGCGATATTGCTGGCAGCGATCAGGGAAAGCGCCAGAGAAACGGATACGGTTTTGCTCAGGAAACACATCAGCCCGGATGCCGCGCTGAAAACCATTGCAGGCTGACTGGCGCAAAGTCAGCTTGTTTTCGATGATCAGGTTACTTAACGGTGGGTCAGTCAGAATCTCTACCGCATTTTCCCCGGTGCTGGGACGAAACAGAAAATTGTTAACCTGGAAGTTCATCAACAGTGGGTGAGGCAGGACATTATAGGCTCGGCCCGTCTGGCCATCCATCGCCTCTCCTTGCCAGAGTGATGAATCAAATGCGGACGTGTCGAGGATCAGGTTGCCATTGATGTGACGGATGCCTTGTTGCATCAGAGATTTAAGCAGGTTGCGAAGCTGTTCTTCGACTAAAAAGGGGTCACCCTGGCCGCGTATCAGTAAATCGCCATTGAGGATCCCCTGGTCATCCACAGTTCCCAGTGCATATGTTTCAGTAGGCCAGTGATAATCGGGGCCCAGATGATTCAGGGCAGCCAGGGTAGTCAGGGTTTTGATAGTTGAGGCAGGCTGCATTGCGGTATCGGCATTAATCCGCACAGCCGTAGCGGGGCGGGTCAGATTTTCCACCACAATACTGTAACTGCCTTCCGGAATGTCGTAACCCTCCAGTACGAAGCTGACTCTACCTGGCAGTGCAGAGCGTTCATCAATTGTGATTTCATTCGCAACACTGCGCTCTTCGTTTTCCGGCAACGTGTTCTGCGCCTGAGAAAATGACGCGGCGGTCATTGTCAGTACGGTCGTTATCAGCAGCCCAGATAATCGGGTTGGGCCGTGAGTATCGCCTCTGTCTGTCATTGGATCCCTCTTATGTCTCTTCAGTCTGCCCTGTTCATGGTGATAGCCACTTACGTCAGCATGGGTCGGAGAAATTGTGCGGTCAGAGATTTTTTACTGCGTAATACCTGTAATGGACTGCCCTGGCAGACCAGTTTGCCACCGGCCTGTCCGCCTTCCGGTCCCAGGTCCATCACCCAGTCTGCTTCGGCGATAAGGTCCAGGTTATGTTCAATGACCAGCACGGAGTTGCCGGCATCCACTAAACGGTGCAGTACCCGGATCAGCTTTTCGACATCTGCCATGTGCAACCCGACTGTCGGCTCATCCAGTACATACAGCTTGTGGGGTGGTTTATTGCTGTTCAAGGCAGCATGAGGTTTGGCTTTTGCCAACTCGCTGACAAGTTTGATGCGTTGTGCCTCGCCACCACTGAGGGTCGGACTTTGCTGGCCAAGGGTCAGGTAGCCCAGGCCAATATCCTGTAACAGACTAAGTGGATGGTGGATGTTGGGAATGGCGGCAAAGAATGTGACTGCCGTATCGACATCCATGGCCAGTACTTCACCAATGTGCTTCTCTTTGTAGCGAACGGTCAGCGTTTCGGCATTGAATCGCCAGCCCTGGCAGGTTTCGCAGGGTATCCTGACATCGGGCAGAAAGTTCATTTCAATACGTTGCATGCCATTACCGCTGCAGTCTTCACAACGCCCGCCGGCAACATTGAAAGAAAAACGGCCCGGCTTGTAGCCACGAAGCCGGGCGTCAACGGTATCAGCAAACAGCTTGCGGATATTGTCCCAGATGCCGACGTAGCTGGCAGGGCAGGAGCGTGGCGTTTTGCCGATAGGGGTCTGATCAACCTGAAGAATACTTTGGATGTCATCCCAGCCGGTGATGCTTTTGCATCCGACCCAGGGCAGGGATGAACGGCGCTTTCGACCGTTGGCATCGGCAATCGCTGCTTTGAGACCGGGATAGACAATCCCGCGTATCAGTGAGCTTTTACCTGAGCCGCTGACACCCGTTA
>OJHY01000304.1_pt1 | contig 14259 bp, 13 predicted proteins | sample 1595301 | NCBI WGS metagenome assembly OJHY01 (sample SAMN05416880, study PRJEB24817) | seawater metagenome | isolation source: Sea water | place: Canada:Atlantic | collected 2013-11 | reverse complement strand
AGTTTTTTAACACATTTGGATCTACCATACCACAACCCATAATTTCTAACCAACCAGTTCCTTTCGTCATTTTATAATCGGTTTCTGTTTCCAGTCCCCAATAAACGTCAACCTCAGCACTTGGCTCTGTAAAGGGAAAGTAAGAAGGACGTAGACGTATTTTAGATTTACCAAACATTTCAGTGGTGAAATACTGAAGAGTTTGTTTTAAATCTGCAAAACTCACTCCTTTATCCACATACAATCCTTCCACTTGATGAAAGAAACAATGTGATCTTGCTGAAATAGCTTCATTACGATATACTCTTCCAGGAGAGATGGTTCGTATTGGAGGTTTATTGTTTTCCATATAGCGAACTTGAACTGAAGAAGTATGTGTTCTTAATAATACATCTGGATCTTTTTCAATAAAAAAAGTATCCTGCATATCACGCGCTGGATGGTATTCAGGAAGATTTAAAGCTGTAAAATTATGCCAATCGTCTTCAATTTCTGGTCCTTCAGAAACATTAAAACCAATGCGAGAAAATATATCTATAATTTTATTTTTTACAACAGAAATGGGATGTCTAGATCCCAATTCAAGGGGTTCTCCTGGACGTGTTAGATCTCCATAAACTCCTTTTATTTCATCATCACTTTTTAAAGATGCTTTTAAAGAAGTTACTTTTTCAGTGGCTTTGGTTTTTAGCTGATTGATAGTTAGTCCAAATTCCTTTTTTTGTTCGTTTGGAACGTTTTTAAATTCCGAAAAGAAATCATTTAACAACCCTTTTTTTCCTAAATATTTAATTCGGAATTGTTCCACTTCCTCATGTGACTTTGCGTTAAAAGTCTCAACTGCTGCTATATGTTCTTTTATTTTCTGAATCATAATTAAAATATTTCAAGATTGCAAAATTACATTTTTTTAGTTCTAGCACAACAAATTTAGTAGAAAAGCGTATCGTTTCCATCTAATTTATTTTTTATTTAATAAACTCTTTTTCTAAAAAATAATTTACAATTGCTTCTTTCATTAATACACTTTGCTCTCCAGCTTTTAATGATGGTAATTCTTCTAGTATTATATAATGGGGCCATCCTTCTTCGTCAAAATAATCAAAAGTATAATAACCAAAAGGTTCTAAAAGTCTACAAATAGCAATATGCATTAAATCTAGTTTATCATCTTTACTGTATTTAGTATTTAGATTTCCTTTTTCTTGCAATCCAATAATATATATAATTGCATCTAAGTCTAAGGTATCCCCGTCGGCAAATTGGTTGCTTAAAAGCACAACCAATTCTTCCCATTGCTTTTTTAATTCTTCGTCTCTTGCCATATTAATTTATCAATAAGTAAGGGTTTCAAATAATTAACTCCCTTTTTAAAACATCGCAAAGATAATGTATCTTTATCCTAAATTCATTGCATGAACTTATTAGACATTATTTTAGGGATCATTTTAATATTCTCTTTCTTTCAAGGAACGAAAAAAGGACTTTTTGTAACATTAGCTTCTCTAATAGGATTGGTATTAGGTATTATGGGTGCTATTTATTTTTCCGATTATGCAGCTAACTATATCAATGAGTGGTTTTCTTGGAAAGAACAGACAACAAGCTTTGCTGCAATGGCGGTTACCTTTATAGCTATTGTTATTATTGTAAATTGGGCTGGTAAATTCTTAACAAAAATAGCAGATTTTGCTTTTTTGGGTATTTTTAATAAACTTCTTGGAGGTGTTTTTAATATGATTATCTCCGCATTTATTGTAAGTGTAATTTTTATGTTTTTTAATGAATGGAATGCTACCGAATATGTGATTTCAGAAGAGAAAAAAAACAACTCTTATCCATATGAGCCTATTGCTAATTTGGCTCCCTTAGTATTGCCTGATTTAGTTGAAGAAATTGAAAACATTGATATTCCAAAAGACATTTTAGACATCAATAAATCCGAAAAAAAAGAATAATTATTACAATTCTTTAAGGTCTGAAAATGGAATCCATCCTTCTTTCCCATTTGCAATCTCAATAAGGGCCCAGTCAGTAACTTTTTCAACTATTTGAACTTTGGTGCCTTCATGAAGCGTAAATGATATTTCGCTACCTAGATTTGGTGCTTCTCTAACTTCAATACTTTCCGCAAAAATAATTGCAGGTTGATTTTTAATCGCATCATCGTAAATTGAATAAGCCATAGAAAGCGACATTCCTAAAAACACAATAGAAAAAGCAGCAGCAGCGAAGAACAGTCGTTTAATACGTTCTGAATATGAAAAATAGTAAATTAAAAAAAACAGCATAAAACATATTGAAAACAATACAGTTGAATATGCCCATCCATCAAAAGTAAGCACGTCAGATATAGTATGATACCATTTATAAAATATAGTTTTTGGTAAAGACTCAATCGCATCTACTTTTGCATTTTCGGCAAAAGCTAAATTGTTTTTTATATCAGCATCATTGGGTGCTAATAATGAAGCTTTTTCGTAATAATAGATGCTTGGACCAATATTATTAAGCTTATAGTGTGCATTTCCTAAATTAAAATATAATTCGGAAGCATGTTGTTCATTGGCTATAATTTTCATCCAAGAATTAACTGCTTCTTGATATTTTTCGGCTTTATACAGTGATTTTCCTTGCTCGAAAAGAGATCTATTCTGTGCAAAACTTAAAACAGTAAAAAACAATAAAATAATTAAAAATGTATTTTTTATAGAACCTAACCTTTTTAAAATAGTGCCTTTCATTATTGAATCTGTTTATCAATATTAGAAATAACTCCAACTGCTTTTTCATAATCCTGCTTCATCATAACATCAGATGTTGGAGTATAACGAGCAAACTCACAACTTTTAAGAAGGCCCATAAAATCTGAAACTACCAATTCTTTAACTTTTCGTTCGGCCAATAAAATTGTTATTTTTTCTTTTGAAAACTCCGAAGTAACGATGTCTAGTTTAGCTCTTAAATAATTATGTAAAGCACGTTCTAAAGCTTCATAGAAAGCTTCTTGTTTTCCTAAATTATTTTTTGCTTCCGATAAATATTTTTTAGCCAATTTTGTTGCTTTTCTAAACCGTTTCCCTTCTAAATCACTCAATCTTTTTCTTCTTGTATTTCCAATTAATATAATGAATGGAATTAATAAAAATGGAATCCCAGTTATACACCAAAACAGAGTGGTTTTAAAAAATACAGGGCGATTTATAGAAATTAATTTAGTGGAAGTCTTTATATATTTAAATTGATCATTGGCTAATGAAATAGTGTTTTCGCTACTCGCAGCATCTTTTAATTTATTAGGCTGGTTGGGTACAGGACCCTTTTCAACTTGTATTATTATTTCGTCAGATGAAACCGTTTTATATCTTTTTAAAGCAGGATCAAAATAAGAAAATGTTATAGGTCGGATAGGATAACTCCCTTTGTATTGTGGAATAACAGTATATGTATCGTTTATAAAACCATTCATTCCTTTTATATTAACTGCCACTTTATTATCCCTAATAGGTTCGTATACTTCTAGTGAGCTAGGTAAATTTAAAGATGGTAAGTTAAATAATTTTAAATTTCCTGTCCCTTCTACTCTTATTTTTAACTCTAAAGCTTGGTTGGCATCTAACGTTGATTTATTCGTTGAGACGTTAAAATTAAATGTACCAACAGCTCCAGAAAAATTATCTGGCTTTTCTTCTAATGGTAATGGTTTTACAGTAATTGTTCTTTTTCCTGCAGAAATTGTTCTATTGACACGAGTCATTCTTCTGCGGCCAAATATGTCTCTTGATTTTCCTGGTACATCTATAGGAATATCTAATGTTAAGGGCTCAATAATTAAGGCTCCTGTCTTTTGAGGATATAATACTGCTTTTCTTAAGATTACATATCGATAGGGTTTCCCTCTAAACGTTCCTTCAAAAATTTGCTGCTTACCTTTGTCTGCAATATTTTGGCTCCAAAAGTCTTCAAATTTTGGAGTCTCTATTTCTTGCCAACTTCTTGTAATACTAACGTCATTTGATACGTATAACTTATAGACAACTGTAATGGCTTCATTTAGATAAGGATTGATTTTTGACACTTCTGCAATTAAATGAACATTTTCAATTGCTAAATAATCTGGATTATTCGCATCTTTTGGGATGGTTACTGCTGCTGTTACTAAAATATTTAAAGAAATTGTTTTATAAATTTGGTCATCAACTTCAATCGTTGCTTGATTGATAGTAAACGTCCCTTGAGATTTGGGTGCTAAGATATAAGAGTAGGTTTTGGAATAACTACTTTTTCCATTTATCCAAGACTGCGAAACCGATTGGTTAGGACCTCTAACAACATTAAAACCTTTAAATTTTGGTGGAACAAAATTATCTCCATCCTGATTCATTTCAAAATTTACCTGTAACTGTTCGTTAATTCCTAGAGTTTTTTTAGTCGCTTTAGCAACAAAAGAAACTTGACTTTGAACTAGTCCAATACTGAACAAGAAAAATAATATGAAAACTGATTTAGGTCTCATTACCAATCTTTTTGAGATTTTACTTTTTTTCCTTTTTGCTTTTTAGCATTGATTTTATCTTGAACCTTTTTCTCTTCATTATTCATTGCCTCTAATAAATTTTTAACTTGTTGAGGAGAAAGTTTTCCAGGTTCTGTTTTTTGTTGCTCTTGTTGTTCTTCTTTTGGTTCATCAGGCTTTCCTTTATCCTTTTTATCATCACCTTCTTTTTTATCTTGCTCTTCGTCTCCTTTATCATTTTCATCTTTTTGATCACCATCTTCTCCATCCTTTTTATTATTCTCATTATCCTGGTTTTCTTCCTTATCTTCTTTGTTATTTTCTTCTTCGTTCTCCTTATCATCATCACCTCCTCCATTTTTTTCTTGATCTTCTAGAAGTTCTTTTGCCAATGCGTAATTATAACGAGTTTCTTCATCTTTAGAATTATTTCGCAAGGCATTTTTGTAGGATTCAACTGCTTCCTGATATTTTTTCTCATTCATATAGGTATTTCCTAAATTATGAAAAGCACTGTGTTTATCCGGTTTTGTTTCTGCAACAGCTGCAGCTTGCTTAAAACGTGACATCGCTACATCGTTTAATTCTTTATTATAATATGCATTTCCCAAATTATATTTTCCTGTAGCTTCCTTAGGATTTAATGCAATAGCCTCGCGATATGCTGCCTCGGCAAAAATAAAATTGTCATTTTCCAATTCATAACTCGCATCACTTAATGATACTTTAGATTCCTTAAGAGCTTTTTGTTTTTCTTTGCTGGCCTCTTGTGCTTCAATAGAAAATATAGTCACTAAAAGAAGTATAACACAAGATATATTCTTTAGTAAAACACGATTTTTAAATATCCTATTATTAATCTTCATTAAACAAATTTAAATTTTTAATCCAAGTAGTTTTTCTTTCCAACAATAAAAATTCAATAACTAACAAAAGAATTGCCAGACCTAAAAACCACTGAAATCGATCTTTAAAATCTGTAAATTGTTTTGCTTCAAACTCTTTTTGATTCATACCGTTTAAAATGGTCGTTACTTGTTCGACAACTTCATTTGTATTGCTTCCATCTAAATATTTTCCATTCCCTTTTGTAGCAATTTCAATTAATTTTTCGGCATCCAAACGTGTTATAACTTGCTGATTGTTTTGGTCTCTTTTATAATATTGTAAAATTCCATTTCTCTTAATAGGTATTGGTCCACCTTTTTTAGTGCCTACGCCAATTGTATAAATATGGATCCCTAGGTTTGCTGCTTCATTAACTATTTGAGAAATACTCCCTTCGTGATCTTCCCCGTCTGAAATAATAAACAATACTTTGTTTACCTGATCCTCATCATTATAGTAGGTTTCTGCCATTTTAATGGCTTCTGTAATTGCTGTTCCTTGCGATGAAACCATATCGGTATCCATGCTGTTCAAAAATAGTTTTGTTGTGGAAAAGTCGGTAGTAATTGGAACTTGAGGAAAAGCACTTCCTGCATAACCAATAATTCCAACTCGATCACCACCTAAACTATTTATAATTTGAGTAATTAATTGCTTCGATTTGTCTAAGCGATTTGGAGCAATATCTTCCGCTAACATACTTTTTGAAACGTCCAGAGCAAAAACTACATCCACTCCTGCTCTAGAAATAGTTTCAATTTTAGTTCCTATTTTAGGATTCACTAATGCCAATGCAAGACTTCCTATAGCAAGTGATAATATGATAACTTTAATCCAAGATTTAAAAAAAGACCGATCGGGACTAAGTAATCTTAATGCCTTTGAAGGCGCAAATTTATTTTGAGTATGTTTTTTCCATATAAAAACCAATAAAAATAATACCATAAGTCCAACGATGGCAAATAGTAAATAAAAAAATATAGGTTTTTCTAATTGATACATAATTATTTCCTGAACAAACAGAACTATTTTAAATTATTAAACAAAACTTTTAAATAGGGTATATCTTAACAATAGTTCAAATAACAATAAAGCAAAAGCAGCAAGTACAAAAGGCCTAAATAATTCGTCGTAACTTTTATATTTGGTCTCTTCTATTTCGGTTTTCTCTAATTTATTAATCTCTTCATAAATCTCTTCTAACTTACTGTTACTTGTAGCTCTAAAATATTTACCTCCTGTAGTTTCAGCAATTTGTTGCAGTAAATCTTCATCAATTTCTACTTGAATATTTCCATATTGAAAAGATCCATTTGGCAAAATCCCTATTGGAGATAAAGCCATTCCATTAGATCCAATTCCAATGGTATATACTTTAATGCCAAACTCTACAGCTAATTCGCTAGCAATCTTTGGATCTATAAACCCAGAATTATTTACGCCATCCGTTAAAAGAATAATTACTTTTCCTTTAGCACGGCTTTCTTTTAGTCGATTTACAGAGGTCGCCAATCCCATTCCAATTGCAGTACCACCGGTAATTACTGTATTGTATTTTATACTTTTTAATGAGGATAAAACAATGTTTTTATCGCTCGTTAAAGGTGTTTTAGTATAACTCTCTCCAGCATATTCCACCAATCCAAGTCGATCGTTTGGACGTGCTTGAATAAATCTAGAAGCTACTACTTTTAGGGCTTCTAGTCTATTGGGCTTTAAGTCTCTTGCCAACATACTTGCAGAGACATCTATTGCAATTACAATATCAATTCCCTTAGTAGTTTTTATCCGTGTAGACTCATCTACTGTTCTAGGTCTTGCCATCGCAACTATTATTAGAGCTATTGTGATTAATCGCAAAACAAATAATAATGGCCGTAGTTTTGCTAACCAGTTTTTAGAAGTAGTAAACCCTTTTAAACTAGATATTTTTAAGACGGCAGTCTGTTGTTTTCGTTTCCAAAAAAACCATAACAATAACAACGGAATCAATAATAACAACCAAAATAATTGTGGATTTACAAATTCGAAATTACTACTCATTCTTTTTCTTTTTTTCTTGAGTAATTTCTAACTCAATAGAATTGATAATACGATCTTTTATGGCTTCTGAAAAACGACTATCGCCTTCGTAAACTACTAATACTTCTTGCAAACCATTTTCTTGAGCAAATAATAATAACTCGTAAGAACTCTTCTTTTTCAATAGTTTATTGCCTGAAACTTGAACATGAAAATCACCATATGCTTTGATTCCTTTAATTCCGTTTTCAGTTTCAAAATCTTCTCTTTTTACCACTAAATTTTTAGCTCCTGCTTTTTCTAATAATTCTAATGACATGTCTAATGAAGATTCCAGCTCTAGCTTTTGTTCTTGATTAAACTTGATAGTACTAACTCTTATATAGAGTAGGTCGTTAATATGTCCATAAGTAAAAAGACTTTTCCTTTTTATTAGTACACTTTTAGGAACTAAAGAATCTAAAGTTCTTATTAAAACTCTAGGTGTTTCAACAACAATTAAAGGCGATCCATACTCACTCTTTATCCATCTACCTTCCGATAGATTTCGCATTTCATTACCAAGTATTTTATCTTTTAATTCATCAAACCCTTTGATACTTCCAAAAATAACAGCAGCAATTATAACTGATGCAAAGGCAGTTAAAACAATTTTAATTCGTTTTCTTTTTAATTGTTTTTTACGGAGTTCCTCTAAATATAATTTATTTTTAAGCAACTCTTCTTCAGTAGGTTCTGGAATAATCTCCTTAGTTTCATTAATAATATCTTCAACAACAGTTCGGTCTGTTTTAGCTTGACCTTCTAGTTCTTTCATCTTAGCAAACTTGATTAAATCTGCCCGTTTTAAAATTTTATCAATCTTATTGATCGTTTCTGTATCAAAATCAAAACTTCCAGCATCTTTATGCAATATCAATCGATCGATTAATTCATTACTCGTACTTTCTAAAGCAGCATCGTCTACTTCTCTTCCTATATATCGTTTTAAAATTTCCGTTAAAGAAGAATAATAGCTTTTAGAATTATCATTTTCTAAAAAATTAGAGTGATCTAATACTTTTAAAGCCTCAATTGCTTCTTCATATGGCGGAAGTTGTTTTGCTGATTCCGTTTTTTTTCTTTTTCTTCTTCTGAAGAATAAGAAAGCAACAATTCCTATAATTAAAAGTATGGGAGCGATCCAATAGAGTAATTTTTCAAAATCGAAACCAGGCTCTTCAACTTCAAATGCTGGTTTAATATGAAACATTTTTTGTTTAGTAGTATCTACAAGCACATTGAACACCTCTAAATTAACAGAGTCTGTATTGAATGACTTATTATTAATAACTACTCTTTGAGATGGAAGGGTATAGCTTCCTGAATCAAATTGAGTTAAACCATACTTTTTTATAAGTCTAATTTTATCTTGAAGCCTAGTAGTATCAATATCATAAGAATCAATTACTTCTAAAGGATTAAATGATTGTCCTTCGGGAAATAAAACCAAAGCAGTAGAATCTACCTCCACTTGAATTGAATATATAATCTCTTCTCCAATTCTTATTTGTGTAGTGTCTATAGATGAAGAAACTTGAGCTTGAGAAAGGCATACCTTAAAAAATAAAAACAACATAAAGAGATTCCTAGTTAATTCAAGGAATAATATTTTTGCTTTATATGATTTATTTTCTTTCATCTGCATACACTGCGCTATTTTCTATTTATTATCGATTTTTAAAATAACCCAATAACTTTTTTACGTAACTTTCACCTACCATACAGGTCAATGCGCCTGCACCACTTTTTTGAAAAGATTCTTTAAAATAAGCTGCTCTTTCTAAATAGTTAGCCTTGTAATGATTTCGAACTTGTTTAGAGGAAGTATTTACCAATACTAATTCGCCTGTTTCTTGGTCTTCCATTTGAACCATTCCAAGGTTAGGAATTTGTTCTTCATTTTTATCATAGACTCTTATTCCAGTAACATCATGTTTCCCAGAAACAATTTTTAATGTCTCTCTATATTCGTCTGTAATAAAATCGGAAAGCACAAAAACGATGGCTTTCTTTTTTATTACTTTCGAAAAATACTTTAATGCCATAGCAATATCTGTTTCTTTACTATTTGGCTTGTGCTCTAGTAATTCTCTAATAATTCGCAGAACATGTGATTTTCCTTTTTTAGGCGGAATAAACAATTCTATTTCATCTGAAAATAATATCAATCCTATTTTATCATTGTTTTGTAATGCGGAAAAAGCTAGTGTAGCTGCTATTTCTGTTACAATTTCATTTTTAAACTGATCATCAGTTCCAAATAATTCGGAACCACTAATGTCTACAATTAGCATTAAAGTTAATTCTCGCTCCTCTTCGAAAACTTTTATATAGGGCTCGTTATAACGAGCAGTTACATTCCAATCGATGGAACGAACATCATCACCAAACTGATATTGACGAACTTCACTAAATGTCATTCCTCTTCCTTTAAAAGTACTGTGATACTCGCCACCAAACATATGATCGCTTAAGCGACGTGTCTTAATTTCTATTTTTCTTACTTTTTTAAGGAGTTCTTTAGTATCCAATTGATATTAATTTGTTGAAATATTGAATCTTGTGACTGAACCTTGTTTAACCGAATAAACAATTAAACAGCTAAACATATATTAAGGCACTTCAATTTCGTTTACAATCTTATTGATAATATCTTCTGAAGTTATATTTTCGGCTTCAGCTTCATAAGTTATTCCTATACGATGACGCAGTACATCATGAACAACTGCTCTAACATCTTCTGGTATCACATAACCTCTGCGCTTGATGAATGCATAACATTTTGAAGCAATTGCTAGGTTAATACTTCCTCTTGGAGAAGATCCAAAACTGATTAATGGATTTAAATCTGGTAAATTATAATTCTCTGGTGTTCGTGTTGCAAAAATGATATCTAAAATATATTTTTCAATTTTTTCATCCATATAAACTTCTCGAACCGATTGTTGGGCTCTTAAAATTTGCTCTAAAGTCACTACTTGATTTACTTGCTCAAAACTTCCTTTTAAGTTTTGACGAACGATTAATTGTTCTTCTGCTAGTTGAGGATATTTAATTACTGTTTTTAACATAAAACGATCCACTTGTGCCTCTGGTAAAGGGTAGGTTCCTTCTTGCTCAATTGGATTTTGAGTCGCCATCACTAAAAATGGCTTCTCCAATATAAAAGTTTTATCCCCAATGGTCACTTGCTTTTCTTGCATGGCCTCTAGCAATGCCGATTGAACTTTAGCAGGAGCACGGTTAATCTCATCTGCTAAAACAAAATTGGCAAAAATAGGACCCTTTTTAATGCTAAAATCATTGTCCTTCATATTATAAATCATGGTACCAACAACATCGGCAGGAAGTAAATCTGGAGTAAATTGAATTCTACTAAAATCTCCATGTACGGCTTTTGCTAAGGTATTAATAGCTAGTGTTTTTGCCAATCCTGGCACACCTTCAAGTAATATATGTCCTCCTCCTAACAATCCGATGAGCAAACGCTCAATCATGTGTTTTTGACCCACAATTACTTTATTCATTTCCATGGAAAGAATATCAATAAATGCCGATTCTTTCTCAATCTTTTCGTTTAAAGCTCCAATATCTAGAGGTGTATTTGTCTGTTCCATGTTCTTATTTTAAGAAAAAAAATATTTTTTTAATTAAGGGTTGCTAAATTGAAAAATTAACTTTTAAATCCTTGTTAACAATTGGTTAAAAATTAGATAAAAAATTTAACATATTTAAGTACTATTAATACGTACTTTTCTAATCGAAATAACGGAATTTAATTGGCAAATAAAGACCCTTTTTGAAAACTTTATGATTATGAAAAATAAATTAGCACTGATAACAGGTGCAACCTCTGGAATTGGGGAAGCAACAGCAAAAATATTTGCGAAAAATGGAATTGATTTAATCCTTTGTGGAAGAAGACAAAACCGTTTAGACCAATTAAAAAAAGAATTGAATTCCTATTGTAAAATTCACACTTTAAATTTTGATGTTCGTGATAAAAAAGTTGTTTTTTCAAAAATCAATGAACTTCCGAAAGCTTTTTCAGAAATAGATTTTTTAATAAACAATGCTGGGAACGCTCATGGATTAGATTCTTTTCAAGATGGAAAAATTGAAGACTGGGAAGCTATGATTGATATTAATGTAAAAGGATTGCTTTATGTTAGTAAAGCGGTACTTCCAAAAATGTTGGTAAAAGAACAAGGTCACATCATCAATATTGGTTCTACTGCTGGAAAAGAAGTGTATCCAAAAGGGAATGTCTATTGTGCAAGTAAATATGCGATTGATGCTATTAATCAGGGAATGAGAATTGATTTAAATGGAAAAGGAATAAAAGTAGGAGCCATCAATCCGGGAATGGTAGCCACTGAATTTAGTGAAGTCCGGTTTAAAGGAGATGCCCAAAAGGCTTCTAAAGTATACCAAGGGTTTACTCCTTTACAAGCTAAAGATGTCGCAGAGGTTATTTGGTTTACAATCAGCCGACCTGCACATGTAAATATTGCGGATTTAACTGTTATGGCATTAGATCAAGCCTCAAGTACCATCATACATAAAAAATAAAACCTTGATTAATAAACGTCTTTTAATTAAAAACTTACTCGCTCATAATGATGAAAGTAGTTTTTATGATAAAAAACGAAAAATAGAATTAGGCACTAAAGAAGGAAAAGCAAAATTTCTAAAACACGTTTGTGCGCTTAGCAATAGCAACCCAAAAAACAATAGTTATATAGTTGTTGGAGTTGAAGATGAAACCAATGCCATTAATGGGGTCGATTTTTTTGATGATAGTAAAATTCAAAACCTCATCAATGCGTACTTGACAAATCCTCCTCTAATTATGTATGAAAATGTAGCTTTCCCTCATTTATCAGATCATAAAGTGGTGGGCTTAGTCTCAATTCGACCTACTGAAGAAATAACTTCCTTGCGTAAAAATATATGGAAATATTGGGGAGGCTCGATTTTTATGAGGGATGGAAGTATCTCGATGCCTAAAGATTTCGATATTATTATTAAAGATGTTAATTCTGAAATTGTAAAATCTATAGAAAATAAAGCCAAAAATAACATACAGCATACGCTAGATGGAGTCATCGAGTTTATTAATAAAAAACACAAAGATTTACCTTCATTTTACCATGTTTTTAAAGAACAATTTGTGGTTTGCTGGGCAGGAAATCCGAAAAAAATAAAGGATAATATTTATTATTCCCGTGTAGATATTGAGCTGATTAATGAGCAAGTACGCTTGTTTTATTCCACCTTAGACGAGGTGAGTATTAGCTATACCGAAGATGAGTTTAAAATCATTGAGTATGTGCATTTAGGCTTAAACAATCAATTTAAATATTATCCATTAGAAGAAGTGGTCATTGTTTTTCAAGAAAATGGTTCTTATCAAATGGAGACAACATTAATTTTTGAACCCCCTCAGTTCAACAAGAAAACATTGTATCATATCTATAATGCAAACCTTTCTGTAATTGAAAAATTAAAAAAAGATATCCCATTAAATGCTACGGAAAGAAAGGACATTAAAAATCTTCCAGCCACTTATCTTATTTGTTTTTTAAATGATTTTACAGAGGCGAAAGACAAATTATTAGAAGCGAAACCCTTTTTAAAAAAACTGGGAGGCACTGTTTATGATTCTTATAAAGAATCGGTTCGGATTCTTAGAAAGATGAAATATAGTTAAAACTAATCCTTTAAGACATCAGGTTGCAATAGTGTTTTGTATTTATCATACGCTTTCTGAGTAAGGGTAATATTTAATAAAAAAGACCTCCAAAATTTAATTTTGGAGGTCTTATATTTTATAATTTAATACTATTACAAATCAAATTTAATTCCTTGTGCTAAGGGCAATTCATCTGAGTAGTTTACCGTATTGGTTTGTCTTCTCATATAAACTTTCCAAGCATCCGATCCAGACTCTCGTCCACCACCAGTTTCTTTTTCACCACCAAAAGCTCCACCAATTTCGGCACCGGAAGTACCTATATTTACATTGGCAATACCACAATCAGATCCAGAAAAACTTAAAAACTTTTCAGCTTCTTTCATTTCATTAGTCATAATTGCAGAAGACAGTCCTTGAGCAACTCCATTTTGCATTTCAATAGCATTTTCAACAGCTCCACTATATTTCATTAGGTATAAAATAGGAGCAAATGTTTCGTGCTGTACAATTTCATAATGGTTTTCAGCTTCAATAATAGCTGGTTTTACGTAACAACCGCTTTCAAATCCTTCTCCCTCTAAAACACCACCTTCAACTAAAACGTTTCCACCTTCCGCTTTTGCTTTTTCAATAGCTCCTAAGTAAGCATTCACAGCATCCTTATCGATTAATGGTCCCATATGCTTAGTTTCATCTAATGGATTTCCGATAACGATTTGTCCATAAGCACCCACAATTGCGTCTCTTACTTTATTGTAAACCGACTCGTGAATGATCAATCTTCTAGTAGAAGTACAACGTTGTCCTGCTGTACCAACCGCACCAAATACAGCACCAGGGACTACTACTTTTAAGTCGGCAGTAGGAGTAATAATAATAGCATTGTTACCACCTAGTTCCAATAATGATTTCCCGAAACGTTCTGCAACAGTAGCACCGACAATTCTTCCCATTCTTGTAGATCCTGTGGCGGATACCAAGGGAACTCTATGGTCAGTTGTCATCATTTCACCTACTTTATAATCTCCGTTAATGATGCAAGAACTGTCTCTTATACACATCTGACGCTGCCGACGACTCCTTACGTGTAGAT
>OJHY01000302.1_pt1 | contig 14291 bp, 17 predicted proteins | sample 1595301 | NCBI WGS metagenome assembly OJHY01 (sample SAMN05416880, study PRJEB24817) | seawater metagenome | isolation source: Sea water | place: Canada:Atlantic | collected 2013-11 | reverse complement strand
ACGAGATTCCTCTACGTCTCGTGGGCTCGGAGATGTGTATAAGAGACAGGATTTGTTTCTATGATATCTAGATTTTCTAATGTTTCGATTTGAATCAAGTGACTGCTAGGGTTTGGGTAAATATGAATACTTTTTTCTATTGTTGAAAGGTTGGTATTTAATAAATTAGCATCTATATAATTTTGAAAAAACAACCAAGCTTCTTGTCCAGCTTCAATATCCATATTGCCCCAGGCACCTGGCCAATCATGTCCTCCGCCTACAACTTTATAATACCATACTTCATTCTCGTTGATACCATTTAAATGTTTTTCACTTTCTATAAAGCTATTGTCTGAAGTATCTATATCAGGTACTAATCCATTAACCACTATAGTACATTCATTTTTTTCTGCAAAATAATTAATGGTAGATTGAATGCTTGGATATGCCCCCCATCCATCATTATTATCTGGATCTCCAGATAAAGGTGTTACGTTATCTTGTGAGCCATGTATTTCAAAAATAGGTATCGCAGGACTTTCATCACATTCATCTAAAATAACTTGCAAAATCATTCCCGCAACTGGAGCTACTGCTTTGAAAGTATCATAAGCTTGACAAGCCAACATATAACACATTTCACCACCATTTGACATACCAGTTGCAAAGGTATAATCAGGATTTAACGAATGAGTATCTTGAAGGTATACTGCTAATTCGGTTAAAAACCCAACATCATTGACGGTTTCATTTTGATGAAATGCATAGCCTACATTCCAAAATCTATTTCCTCCCGAATCTACAGTCCCTCTAGGATAACAAACAGCAAAGCCATATTGGTCTGCAAAATCATTCATTTTAGAGTAGTTTTTAATATCATTAGCGTCTCCTGTAAAACCATGCATAACGAATACTAGTGGCAGTTGTTCATTTAATTCTGTAGGCTCATAATAGATATACTGTCGAGTAATACCATCATGATCAAAGAAAGTATATTGTGCTTGCGCCTCTAAAACAAATAGAATGATAACCGATACTAAAACTAAGATTCTGTATTTTTTTTTCATGATTTATTTTTAGTTGGTATTTATTAGACGTAGCTAACATTTTAATTGGGTGAATTAACTGTTTAAAACTTGGTTACTAAAATATGATCTAACAAAAATTATAAATTAATTGATACTTATAGGTATTGAGTTTTTCTCATATTTATTGTGAATCACTATTATTGCTAATCCAAAAAGAACAGCCACAACAATTAAAATAGTGCTTATTAATCCAGTCACTCCAAATGACATTCTTATTAAGATTGTAGAGATAACAAACCCTGAGTTTCTTATAATTTTATGAAACTGGTCTGTGTAAAAGAAGGAGATTAAAAGCAGTACTACATCGACTAAGATTAGTATTGTAAAAAATTGATCAAAAAATAAATTATTAATACTTTCAAAGGACGGTAATTTGTTGGATGCAACAGAGATTCCAGTAGTCCAATCAATGAGTGTGTACAATGCCATAATAAAAAACAGTGGCACCAATATTACCGCAATTAATTTTTTCTTTTTAATAAACTTTTCAATAACACCTTTAATACTAGTTTTCTGCATTAATTTTTGTTTTCCTTGCTTTTGAAATAGAAATATTAAATAAAAAAGTAAAAGAGAAGCAATTAAATCATAGGTAAATTGTAAGTCTCCTTTTATCTCAAACCAATTTGCAGAAACTTCTAAAGCAGACAAATCTTTAAATAATTTACGAATAATAATTAGTGTTATTATTTCGTATTGTTTTGTTATATAGGTCGTAAAAGATTTAGGTAAATAATAAATTAAGAGATATACTTCGTAAATAAGAATAAATGAAAAGGGTGTATAAACGGCTGATATAGGATTTATTAGTAATTCTGAGTTTAATGGTAAAGTTAGAAAATCAAATTTTATTAAATAGATGATCGCTAAATGAATAAAAAAGCTGAGTAATGCCAATTTAAGAATTATATTTTCAGCTTTTTCTCGCATTTTTTCAGAGAGAAACATATCGAAAATATATGGTATTATATTTTTTGTTTTAATCATTAAAATATATTTTAAACAACTATTTGTGGATGGTAATGACTGTTATAAAAAACTAATTTAGTAAATATAACCGAATGTAATGTTATTACATGCTTTTTTTGATCAAACAATGAATGTTTTTTAAATATACAACGTATTATATCTTAGTTATTTAGTTAGAATTAAATCGTTAATTGCATCCCAAAGCTTAATTCTTATTTCTAAAGATTGCTTAGCTACTGTTAGTGTTTCATTCCATTTTTGGTCATCCTCTTTACATAATTCTGTAATCATTTTAAGGGATAGTGGTCCATGCTCATCTCCATCTAATTCAATATGACGCTCCAAATAATATCTTAGTTTATTATAAGATTTGTTTTCAGAATCGGAATTTTTAAGAATTTCTATAAACATATCTGGAATTACATCTTCTCTTCCAAAGGTAAAAGCAGCAGCTACAAGATGTGTTTTTTTTGTTTCAATAATTGAAAATGAAAATCGAACAAAATCTGCTACTCTTTTATCAATTTTTATTTCATTTAACGAATATTGAACAGTATTTCCTGATTTAATAAGTTTTATAAATTTATTTATTTCATCTTTATTTGCATTGGTCTGCGACATTGCATCCAAGTACATTTCAAAATGACTTTTAGGTACGCCAATTTCATTAATATCACTTTCTTCACCGTGAACTATTTCATTAATAAATCTTGATAAGATTGGATTTTTTGGCGGTGTCCACGGTATATCAACAGTGGTTAGATTTAGTTGAAGACTTTTTAAAAGAGACATAAAATCCCATACTGCAAATACGTGGCTTTCCATAAATATTTTTATATCTTCTATGGTCTTTAAATTTTTATAAAGGCTATGAGCTTTTAATTGATTTCGCAATTCAAAAATCTCATTTTCTATGTGTTGTATTCTATTCATTCTATTTTTTAAATTGTATTGACTCTTTTTAAAATTATTAAAGAAGTTTTAATCTAATTACCTTTTTTTCAATTAGCAAATTTACAATTTTACCGTTAATTTTTTTAAACTATCAAATTTTAAATTTGATTAATATTTAGTTGCTGATGATTTGGTAAGTAATCGTTATTTTTTTTAGATTGATTACGAATACTATTCAGTCCATAAGTTTCCGATGGAGTATGTCTTTGCTTTTCCGCTAATGATGATTCTATTTTTTTTATTTTCGCAATGTAACTTTCCTCCTCTATCTGAAATTTGTATAGCATTTAGTTCATTTTTAGAGAGCCTTAACGACCAAAATGGAATTAATGAGCAATGTGCAGAACCAGTTACAGGATCTTCCAAAATTGATGCTTGTGGTGTGAAAAACCTGGATACAAAATCGCAATTTTCTCCTTTTGACGTAACAATTACTCCGCCGGGATCAAGGTTTATTTGGTCAAATATTTGTTTGTCAATTTTGATATTTGCAATATCTTCTTCTGTGTCATAGACCAGTAAATAGTCTCTAGATTTGTAAATTTCTTTTGGTTGTATGTTCAAAGACTCTCTAATTATTTCTGGTAGTTTTGAAACAATTGGCATGCGCGAAGGTAAGTCTAAGTGATAAGTGTCATTTTTTGTAAGAACAGTTAAATCTCCACTCCGTGTTTTAAAGAGTATGCGATCCTTGGGGTAGTTTAAAATTGTCTTTAAACAATGAGCAGTTGCGAGTGTAGCGTGTCCGCATAAATCCATCTCAATTTCTGGTGTAAACCATCGTAAATGTATTTTATTATTTTTTTTTACAAAAAATGCAGTCTCAGGGACTGCATTTTCTTTAGCGATTTTCAATAATAGTTCATCAGGCAACCATTCTTTTAATGGAATAACACAAGCTGGATTTCCGGAAAACATTTTATCGGTAAATGCATTTATTTGAAATAATTTAAGTTTCAATTATTATATAAAATTTAACTGCGAAAAAGATTTTTTTTAAAATATTAATAACTCTTTATGAGCTAATTTTTATTGCAACCATTCAGCTTTTCCTGTATCCATATTATAGTAGGCGCCAACAATTTTAATTTCCCCTTTATCTTCCATCTCTTTTAAAATTGGACTGTTGATTCTAATTTGTTCGATACTATTATTTACATTACTATCACAAACCATATGAACAAAATCGAGATTTTTTGAAGTTCTTTCTCCTTCATACACAACATCATCAACTGCCGGTTTTATTTTTTCAAGCATAGCCGTAATGTTCCCTAATTCAACATTGTCAATAGCTGCTTTTACTGCTCCACAATGCTCATGTCCCAAAACTAAAATTAATTTTGCGCCAGAAACTTTACAAGCAAATTCCATACCCCCTAAAACATCAACATTTATAATATTTCCTGCATTTCGAGCAACGAATAAGTCACCAATTCCTTTATCAAAAACATCTTCTACAGGAACTCTACTATCAATACAAGATAAAACGATCGCTTTTGGATACTGTCCATAAGCACTATTTCTAACTTGTTTAGAATGATTTCTTGCAGTGAGGTCATTATTTGTAAATCTTACATTTCCTTCTTTAAGAATTTTTATAACCTCATCAGATTTTAAAGCATCTTGTTGTTCTTTTGTTAAAACTTCTTCAACTAGACCTTTCATTTGTTTATTTTTTTCAATAAACTCTTTTTCATTTGCTGGATTAGATTTTTTTTCTTGATTACAAGCTATTATAGAAAAGAATGTAAAAGCAATTACAACGAATTTAATTTTTCTATTCATGATTTTTTTTTTAGTGATATTATATTTAAGTTTTTTTAAAATATTTTTTTTAGAGAATTAATTTAAATCCTAGTAAAGAACTAGGTAAATATAAATAAAAAGATTGAAATGTCTATAAGGTTATTTCTTAAAATCCTTTTCTCTAAACGTTTATAAAATAATTACTGATTCCACTTAGTATACTTTGTACTGCATAAGAAGCTAAAATTAATCCCATAATTTTACTTAAAACAGTAATTCCATAACTTCCTATTAACTTTTGCAAATAATTTGCTGTTAAAAGGATCAAGCAAGTAATTCCTATGACAATTAATACGATAAAGGATGTAATGGCTTGTTCTTGTATTGAGTAGATTTGATTATTGGTCATTAAAACAACTGCCATAATAGCTCCTGGTGAGGCTAAGGAGGGAATTGCAATTGGAAATATAGTAACGTGTTTATAGTCTGTAATTCTATTTTTTTCCTGTTCAGGTTTTCCTTCTCCGAATATCATTGTTAATGCAAACAAGAAAAGAATCACACCTCCTGAAATTTGAAATGCGTCAAGGGAAACTTCCATACCATCTAAAATTATCTGTCCTATGACAATAAAAAATAGAAGTATTAAAAAAGCCATTATTGATGCCCGAATTGCAATTTTCTTTTTATGAATTATATCAAATTCTTTAGTTGCTTCCAGGTAGACAGGTATTGTTCCTATTGGATCAATTACTGCGAACATAAAAAATACTGTTGTTAAAATTTCAGCCATATTAATTTGATTGAGTTATACTGGATTTTGCCATTACGAATGAAAGGTCAATTTTTCATGTATTAATCCTTATCGTTTTTATTATTTTTTCATTTTTACTGAATTTATTACCTCTTTTTTACGTTTTTTAAAATACCATTAAGAAACTCTTATTATATAGATTTGTTTTTTATATTTTCTAAAAAGACATCTGTTAAAGAGTTTTTAGAGCCATAATTACAGGATAATATAAGCCGAGTATTAAAATCAAGGTTAAGAATGGCCTGTTCACATTTTGAAATTTATAATTTTTATTTTTAACAGCATCAACACCATGATTAATTGCTGAAAAAAAGATAAAGAAAAAGAATGTAAAAAGAATGGTCAACTCCGATCTAATGCCCCAATTACATAAATATACAACTACAGCGATTACTGCATAAGACAACAATGCAATAGCTGATTGACGTTGATAATTACTACCAACTTCAAAACCCTTCATTTTTGCAGACTCATTACCTAAAAAAAGTCCTTCAAGGCCAGATGTGCCTGATATAGCAACAATAATAATAGGTATCATAAAGTGGAGTTGAGCGATAGGATCATATGTCCCTGTATAGCCAATTTTATAGCCCCAATAAAACGCAAAAACTGTACCTAAAATCCTTAATATACCTAATAATTTCAACAAATAGCTCATATTTTTTTTATTACTAAACACCTTTTTTATAGGTTTTCATCTTACTTTTTTTAGTATTAATTGTATTTATTTTTGCTTGAGTTCGTTATGAATTTTTTGTTTAATTTCTTCATATTTATTTTTTAATTCATCAGGAATTTCACCATGCATTGCGTTTAATTTTTTTAATTTTAATGATAGAAAAATACTAAATACACCACCAGTAATTAATGTCAATCCTGTCCAAAAAACAATTGTCTTTCCTGCAAATAATGGGTTCCAAATTAATAGGAATGAAAAGAACACTCCAAACACTCCAATGAGCATAAGATTTCCCCAATCTGAAATCCCATAGTTTTTTAATTCGATGGCATAACTTATTCCGCCAATTGAACGAAAAAGAATAAGAAAACCTACATAAATTGGTAATGTTACCATTGATATTTCGGGATGTATAAACAATAATACTCCCAGAAGGAAAGTAAAGGTGCCAAAAATCAATGTCCATCCCCAATTATCAATTTTATTGCGATTAGCTATTGAGAAAATAATTTCTGTCAAACCTGAAAAAAGGAAGGAAACACTAAAAATTATTGCTAGTGCTAAATATGACTCTAAAGGTGACGTTAAAGTATAGATGCCAATTCCTGTAAAAATTAACCCAACTATTAAAGGAATATACCAATGTTCAATTGAGTTCTTAATTGTTTTAATAAAAGTGCCGTTCATTATTATTGTTATTATATTGAATGCCTACTCTATAAGTTTTCGGCTGCCCTTTTTATTCTTTATGTAACCCATTAAAATTAGGTTAATTACTCTTTTAAAACAACTAAAATAGAAAATAATACCAAATAAATTTTTTTCTATTTTCCATGGAGTAAGTATTTTTCCATATTTAATATACCATTGATTACGAATAAGTTTTATGCTATTTTTTTATTAGTAATTAATCTTTTAAGGAATTAACAGCTAATTATTCTTTTAGGCGATTGTATTTTTTCAAGGTTTTAATCAGTAAATCATGTGGTAAAGCATACGCCTTATTTCCATTAATTCCTTCCATAGTTTCCGCTGCTACCATTGCATTAATAATCGCTTCTTCAACTGCTTGAACAGTTGCTTCAAAAACTGGCATTAGTAAGTCATTTGGTACCGATGTTACGTTGGTAATTTCATCTCTATTAAATGCATTTTCATTCGCAGTTGAGAAGGCTAAAAATATATCTCCAGAGCCATTACTTCCTCGACCACCTACAATACCAATTCCCAAAGGAATTCTTTGTGCTATTCTTTTTAATTGATGTGGCAATAGAGGTACGTCTGTTGCTATAATTACTATAATTGAACCATCTCCTTCTTGTCTTCTCGATTTTGGTGGCGCATTAAATTTAGAACTTAAAGTGTCCTTTAATTCAATTCCAACAGGGACACCTGCGATTGATAAATTTCTTTTAGCTCCAAAATTTGATTGGACGATTGCACCAATTGTATAAGTTGAATCCTTTATTTTAAAAATTCTTGATGATGTTCCTGTCCCTCCTTTAAAACCCAAACACATCATTCCTGTTCCTCCACCAACATTTCCCTCATTAATTTTTCCACTCGATGAATTTTGTATGGCTTCTAAAACATGTTTTTCTTTTACGTGAAACCCATAAATATCATTTAGGAAACCATCATAAGTTTCAGCAACCACAGGATAGGTGTACCACCAATCTTCTCCGTTATACCAGTCTGTATCTACATACCATTTTAATACCGCATCTCTAACAACTCCAACACTATTTGTATTAGTTATCATAATTGGTGTTTCCAAAAAACCTGATTCAGTAACCCAAGTAGTACCTGTCATTTCTCCGTTACCATTAAGACTATACCAATTGGCATAAACTGGACTAAATTTTTTGGCTTTTCCTCTTGGGAATATTGCAGTAACTCCAGTTCTTATAGGTCCTTTTCCCGCAATGTTTTCTCCTGTTCCAGAAATAATAGTGCTATAACCTACTTCAACTCCTTTAACATCTGTAATAGAATTAAATTCTCCTGTTACTCCAACAAATGGAACTCCTAAATCTCTTGCTCTTGGTTTTTGTCCATAAGATTGAAAACAAATAATTAGTACTATAAAAACGATATTTAATCTTTTCATATGTTTTTTTTTAATACGGTGTTTTTTTCCGGAATTAACTGTCTGGTTAAATAATCGATTTAGCCATTTTTTTTCTTCTTGTTAGTATTTATCAAAAAATAGATGATTGGAATAAAAATCATTCCCATTGTTAATGGTAAAAACCAAGTTCCAAGTCCATTTGTATTTCCGTTTGCATTCTGAATCGTCTTAAAAACGATCAATCCGAAAATTACCATAATTATGAATTTCAAAAATCGGATCATTCGAGATGCACTCGTATATTGGTATAACCCATTTTCTTTAGTTATTTCACTCGGATAATTAAATAGGTGGGGGTATTTGTTTAGAACTGTTAATCCAATAAAAATTAGTATTGATATAATTGGTAATGAAAGTATATTTGACTTATTTCCAAATCCATCTGTTTCTCCAGCTCCATTGTAATGTGTTGGAATTATATCCGGTAATTCAGAATAATTCGCAACTGTCAATACCCACATTCCGAAAATAGCAAACCAACCGATTAGCTCAAGTATTTTGTCGGTTTGATTTAATTGTAATTCTATTTTCGGTCTTTTATCCATATAGTCCTCTTTTTCATAATGTTGCTTTTGTATTGGTTGCAATATTTTAAATAAACGCAATGCGAGATTTTGAAAGGAATAAATATCAGTGTTACATTAAAAATTATTTAATCACAATTTTTGATATAAGCTCGCAACTCTTATTAAGTATGTTTTTATGGACTGCTTTTCTTATACTTACAAAGTTACTTCCTTTGGGTTTGCTCCGTATAGATTCTCTTCGGGATTACTATCAGTTAATAGTAAAACTAATAGCCAAATTGCTCCAATCAGCGGAATTAACGTGATTAATAACATCCAGCCACTTTTACCAATATCGTGAAGTCTTCTCACTACAACTGCCAATCCAGGAATAAATAATACCAACGCATAAACTCCATAGAGTGGTCCGTATCCGACTCCTTCAATGGCAATTCCAAAAACGCTGTCAAGAATCATTGCAATACCTCCAAAAATAATATTGAAAAGAATAAACATCCAATATTCTTTACGTCTTGCTCTACCCTTAAAGTCCGCATACTGTTTTAATACTTTTAAATACCAATTCATAATTTTTTCATTTAATTTACCAAATCTTATGGTTTTTTAATTTCACCCTATTTATTTAAGTGCGTTCTGGTCTCCACTTTTTGTTTTTTTTAACTTTTAATAAGTTCTTTTCTACATACAATATACCTCTTTTATTGCTTGTATGTTCCATCAGGTAATATTTTTGGGAACATATATTGTGGATCGGTTAGTAAGGAATAAATAGTAGTGTCTCTTTTTTGTACTAATGAACTCGTGTTTAAATCCCATTCTTGAGTTATTTCGCCTAGTCTATTTTCTTGGGCGCCAAGAATAGAAGTCATTGCCCAATAAATATATTCAGTGGCCATGCAATCGTATTCACAAGTTTGGTCATCATAAGTGTACCAAGCACTTTCTGGATATGGATTTGGAATTGTTGTGAAATTTCCACCTCTCGCAATATCCATTGCGTTTGTTAATGAAGTTCCTGTATTTTCTCCAAATATGGTTGGGTACGCATTAGCATATCCTGTATGAGTAATTACATGCCAAACTTCTTCGATAGCGGCATCAAATTCATCCGTATGGCCATTTGTGTGCCAAGAAGGGATTGTTTCATCAGCTCCTAAATCTTGCGCATTAAGGTTTATTTGAGATTCTGATTTCCACATAAATAAGGCCGCATTATTTGTTGTTAATGCAGTTAGTAAATTCATATTATCTACTGTGCCATCTTCATTATTATCTAAATATTGAGCCATCAAATTTGCTGCATGAAGTAATTTTGAGTCTTCAACATCTGAATAGGCATAAATTGAAATTCCAAAAACATCTACTTTTCTATTAGTTGCTGTAAACCCCGAATCCGTATGTGCAATAATTGTAAAATTCGGATCATTTCCAGGGAAAATGACTGTTGAATTTGTGGCATTATCACTTTTACAAGCACTAAAAGTTGAAATAATTCCTAAAAGAAGGATTGTTAAATTATTCATTAATATATTGATTTTCTATTAACAATTATTAAACACTATAAATGAGACTCCTTATTAGTTGATGTTTTTAATTCGTTTAAACGTTCAACTATTACTAAATTATTTTAAGATATAAAAAAATAAAAAATACAGTAATTAATTATAAACTTTATAGCTACTGATGCTTCTCTCATTAATTCTTTAGGGGTCTCTTTTTTATCATACCTCCTTTTATATCCTTTATACTGTTCATCACTATGAAAGCATTTGGCTCAATTTTTTCAATTTCGGTATTTAATTTGTTTAATTCTAAACGAGTAATGACAGTATATATAATATCTATTTCTTTTGTATCACCATTTTTGGCATAACCACCTTGACCTTTGTAGATTGTTACGCCTCGCCCCAATGTGTCTATTATCATTGCTCTTATACGTGTGCTTTGAGAAGAAATAATAGTTACACCGATATATTCTTCAATACCCTCAATGATAAAATCCAATGTTTTAGAAGCAGCGATATAGGTTATCATTGAGTATAAGGCAATTTCAATAGAAAGCAAATAGGCTGCGAAGGAAAAAATAATAATATTAATCAGGATTATAACGTCACCAATTGTTGTGGAAAATTTTCGACTCAAGTAAATTGCAAGAATTTCAGTTCCGTCAATTACCGCACCACCTCTAATTGAAAGTCCAATTCCCGCTCCAAGAAAAAAGCCACCAAAAATCGCGACAAGTAAATCATCATCTGTAACGTTTGGAAAAGGAACGATAGCGACACAAAGTGCAAGTCCAATAATTGCAAGTGCTGTCTTTATAGCAAAACGTTTACCCATGATTTTATAACCAAGAAATATAAAAGGAATATTGACACCAACGATAAGGACATAAAGAGGGATTTCTGTGATTGCTGCTAAAAGCAATGATATTCCTGTAGCTCCACCATCAATAAAGTTGTTGGTTAATAAAAAACCTTTAAAACCAAATGAAGCAGAAAAAATTCCAATTACGATAAGTAATAAATTTTTGAAATTACGTTTTTGAGAAATAATAAATTGCCGGTATTCTTTTGCAAGTTCATATTCAGACGGGTTTCTTTTATCTCTAAACTTTAGAGAAGTCTTAATTATAAAATTTGCTATAAATGAATTCATCTTAATTTTGCGATTTTTTCGCTTGCAGGCAGCGTTATTGTTTGTGCTTTATTGAATGGTTAAGCAATTAAATTAGTAAATAAAACGGAATAAAAGATTATTTGTATTTTTGAATATAATTTAATAGGTGTTTTTAACTTATTGTATTTAAGTATTTTAGCAAGTAATTAGCAATTTGTTAGTCCCACATTAGACCTTTAAATGTAATTTAAGACTACTTTCAGAACAAAGATAAATAAAACCATCCTAAATTAATAGAATGGCTTTATTTTAAAAGTTTATAATCTATAAATGGGTTAGGTTATTCTAAACAAGAAGGGTCTAAATTAGGTTTTGGGAGTGTCCATTGAGGGGTGTTTATATTAAAATTAAGACAAAATGCCACACTATCAACAACCCAGGAGCTTAAGTTTTGATTGAAAGCAGTAGTATTATAAAACATATATATCATACCTGTAACATTACTCACATCCCAATTTCCAATAGGTTGATTAAAAACACCTGCGGATTGAAACATACCACCCATATCAGTTACATTACTTGTATCCCAATTTTCTATTGGTTGATTAAAAGATGTGGCTAAATAAAACATTACACCCATATCAGTAACATTACTCACATCCCAATTTCCAATAGGTTGATTAAAAGACTCATTTACATAAAACATAGCACCCATATAAGTCACACTACTCACATCCCAATTTCCAATTGGTTGATTGAAAGATGAAGCTTTCTGAAACATAAGACCCATAGTAGTTACCTTTGATACATCCCAATCTCCTATAGGTTGATTAAAATCTATAGCAAGTTCAAACATCCCAAACATAGTAGTCACATTACTTACATCCCAAGAACTTATATTTTGATTGAAATCAGAGTTAGTATCACTATCTATGTAAAAGAGATAACTCATATCAGTTACTTTAGTAGTAGCTACTTTAGTTACATCTTCTTCATTCAAAACCATTTCTCTTAACATTACTTCATTTACTACCGTATAAGTAACTCCATTAACTACTCCCGTATCGCCAAAATTGGCATCATCACAAGCCTTAATTGTTATTCCATTATCAGCTAAATAAACTACATCACAATTAGATGGCTCATTGTTATCACTACTACTATCATCATCACTACTACAAGCAACGATTAATAAGCCTAAAAATAAATAGATAAGTTTTTTCATTGGGTTTATTTTAAAATCAAAAGTAGTTAATTATTTAAACACTATTACTAGCTTACCAACTAGAAATATGTAGTCCATAACTAATTAATACACTTTAAGTATGGTACTTGTTGGGTTTTATTGAAGAATATCGTTGTAGCTATTTGTAGGATTGAGGTGGTATAATTGGCTATTATATTTTCGAAAGCAATCTAGTAAAAATAGCTCTTTTAAGCTTGTCTGTAAAAATTTAATCAAAATACATTTTCAAATCAATTTGTTGTTTTTAGTAGGTCAAGTGCTTCGTCTCTCAATTCTACTATAACTTCATTTTTGCGATTAAAAACTTCATACGGTGCATTGTATCCCAAAAAGTAGAATCGGTTTGTGTACGTTATTCCCTCGGCATCTAAAGCTGCTTTTAATTTTTCTTTATACTTTTCTATTTTTTCATCATTAGCCCAACCGTCAAAGACTATGGCTGCAACAGTTTTTGCAGGTTCTTCCTTAAATTCTATTTGTAATTGGTTAGGTTGAGGGAGCGTTTCTTTTTTAAACTTCTTTGGAACCATAAACATCATAGTCACAGAGTCTTCTATTGTCATTGCTACAGGGGAGGTCATAGCAATTTTTTCGTTTCTTTTATTGTTCCCGAAAATATATCCTGCTAACAACGAGAACCCTTTACTAGATGACTCTTTATATTTTTTAGTAGCGAGTTTTACAGTAGTAAATAAAGTTGCTTCATAATTTCGTATTTCAAATAGGTCATATTTTTTTTGAACTACATAAGGATAAGTTTCAATATTTCTTTGTCCCTTCATAGCAAAAAGTTGCACTAGAACAAAAGCTATTAGAATTACTCCAAGTAATAAAAATAATGTTTTCATTTTTATATCGTTGTTTTATTTAATTGGAATTGGTTTTTTATCAAACTTTTTATATTTCCCTACTAATTTTCCAATAAAAAAGGTAATTGGAATAATTATTTTTTTCATTAGGCTAGGAATTTCCAATAGGTCATATTCGTTTTTATACATAGTAGTTAAATAAGCACCGTCAAATGCATTGAGTTTTGCTGTTTTCTGTGTATTAGTTGCAGCATATAAAGTTGATAAATATAATACTATGTTATTGGCCGGTTTTGCCCAAGTATTTAGTATTAATTCATCTGCTCCACTATTCCAAAATTTATGAGGTGTATTCTTTAAAAAAGTGACGCTTTCTCCAACTTTTAAATACCCAACTTTCTGGTCGGGTATTTGATACGCCATTGTTCCTTGTAAAACATGAAAATGCTCATCTTGTTTATAGTGCACATGCATAGGTGGTCCACAATTTGGTTGTACCTGTCCTTCAATAATAATTTTGTCACCATCTGGTTCATGGATTATTTCTTTGAAAACAATAACTTCTCCATGTCCGCTGTCAATGGTATGTGGTAGTTTTGTTTTCATTCTAATTTTTCTTTTAAATTATTGTTAATGTGTTTTAGTTTTATTATTAAAAATTAATGTTTGAAATAACTCAAAACAATCCTTGTTATGCATAACCTGTCTCTTATACACATCTGACGCT
>OJHY01000294.1_pt1 | contig 14530 bp, 16 predicted proteins | sample 1595301 | NCBI WGS metagenome assembly OJHY01 (sample SAMN05416880, study PRJEB24817) | seawater metagenome | isolation source: Sea water | place: Canada:Atlantic | collected 2013-11 | reverse complement strand
CGAGATTCCTCTACGTCTCGTGGGCTCGGAGATGTGTATAAGAGACAGCAATTAGGCTGTTATCAATCTAAAATCCGCGCTCTTCATTTTCAATAGCAGCATGCTAGCTATTGATTCAGAAACGCATTTATTCGGATATGCCATTATGAAAAGAACATTTCAGCCCAGCGTATTGAAACGCGCCCGTTCACACGGTTTTCGTGCTCGCATGGCAACCCGCGGTGGTCGCCAGGTAATCAAGCGTCGTCGCGCACGAGGCCGTGCCAAGCTGTCAGCTTAATTCTATCGCAAGTAACTGAGCCGCCAATGACAGAACTGGGTTTTGGCAAAGAGCGGCGGCTCCTGACAGCCACTGATTATCAATCAGTGTTTAATGGCGCCAGCTTTCGCGTATCACGGCGCCAGATTCTGATCCTGGCCAATGAAAACCCCAGCGGTAAGACTCGCATTGGCTTGGTCATCGCCAAAAAGCACGTTCGTCTGGCTGTACAGAGGAATCGGCTTAAGCGCCTGACTCGAGAGTCTTTCAGACACCATCAACAATTGCTCAACGGCCTTGATATCGTTATGCTGGCTCGCGGGGGATTGGACAAGCTTGATAATGATGCTGTCACAAATATGCTGGAGCAGCTCTGGCAAGATCTCTGCAAACGACGAAATCATAACGCCAGACAATGACGGGTAAGGCATCATGATGGCAAAGATCGCGATTAAACTGATCACACTGTATCAGTGTACGCTGAGCCTGCTCATCGGAAACCAGTGCCGTTTTTATCCCTCTTGTTCTCACTACACCCAAGACGCTATTGCCGCACACGGTATTCTCAAAGGCAGCCTGCTAGGTGCCAAGCGAATCCTGCGTTGTCACCCCTGGAGTGCTGGTGGTTATGACCCTGCACCCAAGTGCACTCACGATACTGAAATCACAACCTGTAAAAAGTAGTCATCGCCCATGGATTATATCAAGTACGTACTAATTGCCGGCCTGGCAGCAGTCAGTTACCTGTTATTGCTCGCCTGGCAAGAGGATTATCCACCTGTATCCAGTCAAACTGAAACCCAGATGGAAAATACGGCGGCCTTACCCTCAGATTTACCCATAGAATCCAGTGGTAGTGATCTGCCTACCGCACCGGCAAACAATGCAGCGACCAGCAGCGATATTCCCAGTGTTGGTTCAGCAACAGCAATGACCGATGAGGAAAGTAATACCGATGCAAGCGAACGCTTGATTACGGTATCGACTGACGTACTCAATTTACAGATTGATCCACTGGGTGGAGATATCGTCTTCACTTCCCTGCCAGAATACGCCACGTCGCTGGAAACACCTGAAGTTCCTTTCGTCTTGTTAGAAAATACCAACGGCCGAACCTATGTTGCACAAAACGGCGTCATTGGCCGTGATGGTATTGATGGGGGAGAGCAGCGTCCTCTATACAGCAGCCAGCGAAGCAGCTATACGCTAGGTCCTAGCCAAAACTCATTAAACGTTGTCCTGTCCTATGAACAAGCCAACGGTGTAACCATCAACAAGACGTTCACCTTCCGTCGTGGCGACTACCTGATTGATATCGGTTTTGATGTGGATAACCAGAGCGGTTCCTCCTGGCAGGGTAACCTGTTTGCTCAGATCAAACGCAATAATTATGCGGATCCAACATCAGGCACATCATTTGGCAAATCCAGCTACCTGGGCTTTGCGACGACAACACCTGATGATAACTATCGCAAAGTTGAATTCGATGACATTGAAGAAAGCAGCCCAAGTCACAGCATTGCTGGTGGCTGGGTGGCACTGAGCCAGCATTACTTTATGTCTGCTTTTGTCCCCCCTTCAGATAGCCAGAACAACTTTACGTTCCGGCAAAACAATCAGGGACAGTATATCGGTGGATTCACCAGCGCTGCTTTCAGTGTTGAGCCAGGGCAACAGTCCAACCAGCAAATGCAATTTTATGCCGGCCCGAAAGACCAGGACCGACTCAAAGAAATTGCCCCCTGGCTTGACCGCACAATTAACTACGGTTTCCTGTGGTTTATCGCCTCTCCGATCCATACGCTGCTGACACTTATCAACAGCTTTGTCGGTAACTTCGGCTGGTCGATCCTGATCCTTACACTGATCGTTAAAGCCGTCTTTTTCAAACTGTCTGCCACCAGCTATCGCTCTATGGCGAATATGCGTCGGGTTATGCCAAAAATGACCCAACTCAAAGAGCGGTATGGCGATGACAAGATGAAGCTGCAAAAAGAGACCATGGAGCTTTATCGAAAAGAAAAGATTAACCCGTTTGGTGGCTGCCTGCCCATGCTGGTACAGATGCCTGTCTTCATTGCCCTGTACTGGGTACTGATGGAGGGTGTTGAACTTCGTCATGCACCATGGATTCTGTGGATTAATGACCTCTCTGTCATGGATCCGTATTTTGTGCTGCCCTTGCTAATGGGTGCCTCCATGTACGTTCAATTTATGCTGAACCCCACACCTCAGGACCCCATGCAGGCCAAGGTGATGAAGTTCATGCCTATTGGTATGACCATCTTCTTCTTGTGGTTCCCGGCTGGTCTGGTTCTTTACTGGCTTGCCAACAGTGTGTTGGGTATTGCCCAGCAATACTACGTAACCCGCAAAATTGAATCCGAATTCGCCGCTCGGGAAGCCGCGAAGAGCTGATGCCGTGATCGCTGGCGATCAGGACACAATCTGCGCCATCGCGACCCCCAGTGGTCGCAGTGGCGTAGGTATCGTTAGGGTATCAGGCGCTAAAAGCCGTCTGATCGCCGAAAAAATGTTGGGATTCAAACCCAAAGCACGCCATGCCCACTACTGCCCCTTCCTTGATGAACAACAACAGGTTATTGATCAGGGGATTGCGCTTTTCTTTCCAGGGCCCAACTCATTTACCGGTGAAGATGTCTTTGAACTTCAGGGACACGGCGGTACCTTCATACTTGATACACTCCTGCAAACACTGCTGGCTCAAGGCTGTCGACTGGCGCGCCCCGGCGAATTTTCCGAACGCGCCTTCCTGAACGACAAGCTCGACCTGGCACAGGCAGAAGCCATTGCTGACCTTATCAATGCCAGTTCCACAGAAGCCGCCAGAAGCGCTGTGAGGACCCTTCAGGGTGATTTCTCGAGGTTGATCGAGGGTTTGTCAGAGTCGATTGTTTCGCTTCGGGTATATGTCGAGGCGGCTATTGATTTTACCGATGAAGAAATTGATTTCCTCAGTGAAGGACGTATTGCTGAAAAGCTTTCAACAATAGCCGGCGAGTTGGAAACAATTATCGCTCAGGCCCACCAGGGCGCACTGCTTCGTGACGGCATGCAAGTCGTCATTGCTGGCCGGCCTAACGCGGGCAAATCCAGTCTGCTAAATGCGCTCTCAGGCAGTGACAAAGCTATTGTTACCGATATCGAAGGCACGACCAGGGACATTCTGAGCGAACAGATTAATCTGGATGGCATGCCGTTGCATATTACGGACACGGCCGGGTTACGCGACAGCGATGATATCGTTGAGCAAGAGGGGATCAAGCGAGCGCAACAGGCAATTGGGCAGGCCGACCAGGTATTACTGATGATCGACAGTCAGAATGATGCTCCCGATCCAGACAATCTGGATGCATTTCTGGATACACCATATTTCTCACAGATTCGAGACGTGATTAAACGGTCCGGTCTGACGCTCGTTTATAACAAAATCGACCTGTCAGATCAGTCACCCGGTATTGAAGTCATCTCCGAAACACCTCCCGTAACCGCAATTAGGCTCTCCGCCAAAACCGGCCCGGGGATGAATTTATTGAAAGACCATCTCAAAGCGTTGATGGGCTATCGTCCTGATGGTGAAAGCGGTTTTATCGCCCGGCGACGACACATTGATGCCCTCCAGAGAGCACAGCAGAGCCTGGCTCTGGCCATACACCAACTGGCAGAACACAATGCCGCAGAACTGGTTGCTGAAGACCTGAGATTAACTCACAGACACCTGGGTGAAATCACCGGTGAATTCACTGCCGATGACCTGCTAGGCAGGATATTTTCAAGTTTTTGCATCGGAAAATAACTGTCCACTCCTTATACATACTTATACCACTTTTCCCACAAGAAATTATTCGCTCAGTTTTGACGCGTATTACCTGTGCATAAGCCAGACATAACTGTGCATAACTCTGTGATCAGATTGAGGGCGTTTTTAAGCCTGTGTATAAATCGCTGTTCTATACACAGCAAAGTCCCTGCTTGAACCCAAGTTGAACATAACTTACGAACCGATTTATACCGAATGCATCTTATTGTTTTAAATAGATAATATTGCGTTGTTAACAGAAAACAGTTTTACCATTAACATTAACAATATCTATCTTTATATATATTTAATTAAATAACTTATGTTAATCAGTTAATAAAAACCGCTTTACAAAAGTTGTGGATTATTTTTCACATCAGGCCTTTAAATTTTGTCGTTAAGGCTTATACTTAGCGGCCCATTTCCACTAAATTGCGTTCACTCTCATGGATTTTGCCAAGATCTACGATGTCATCGTGGTAGGCGGCGGTCACGCCGGTACCGAAGCAGCCCTCGCTGCCGCCAGAATGGGGGTAAAAACCCTGTTGCTGACGCATAACATCGAAACGCTGGGACAAATGTCCTGTAATCCGGCAATCGGCGGCATTGGCAAGAGCCACCTGGTGCGGGAAATTGATGCGTTGGGCGGTGCCATGGCCCGGGCAACCGATAGAGCGGGCATTCAGTTTCGCATTCTGAACAGCAGCAAAGGCCCGGCAGTCCGGGCAACCCGTGCCCAGGCAGACCGTACGTTGTACAAAGCCGCCATTCGCGAGATGCTGGAAAAGCAGGAAAACCTTGAGATTTTTCAACAAGCTGTGGAAGACCTGGTGGTCGAAGGCGATCAGGTTACCGGCGTACAAACGCAAATGGGGCTGAATTTCTATGCTCGGCAGGTAGTGTTGACCACGGGCACTTTTCTTGGCGGTAAGATCCACATCGGCTTGCAGAACAGTGCAGGTGGCCGGGCAGGGGATCCGCCTGCCCAGCGGTTGGCTGATCGCTTACGGGAATTACCTTTCAATGTGGGTCGTCTGAAAACCGGCACACCTCCGCGCATCGATGCCAGAAGTGTGGATTTTTCTGTCATGACTGCCCAGCCCGGCGATACCCCCTTGCCGGTGATGTCATTCATGGGATCGGTCAGTGACCACCCTGAACAGATTGACTGTTACATCACGTCCACCAACGAAAAATGTCATGACATCATCCGCGCTGGACTGGATCGCTCGCCGATTTATTCTGGCGTCATTGAAGGGCTGGGTCCTCGCTATTGTCCTTCCATTGAAGACAAAGTCATGCGTTTTGCTGACAAGAACTCGCATCAGATTTTTGTTGAGCCCGAAGGGCTGAATACCAACGAGTTATACCCCAACGGCATTTCGACCAGCCTGCCTTTCGATGTGCAGCTGGCCATGATCCGGCAAATCCGTGGCTTTGAAAATGCACACATTACGCGGCCCGGGTACGCTATTGAGTATGACTTCTTTGATCCCAGAGAGTTGAAATACTCGTTGGAAACCAAGTTTGTTAATGGTCTGTATTTTGCCGGCCAGATCAATGGCACAACCGGATACGAAGAAGCCGGAGCGCAAGGGCTGCTGGCTGGCATCAATGCCGCGCGCGCAGCCAAGGAGCAGGAAAGCTGGTGTCCGCGCCGGGATCAGGCCTATATCGGCGTATTGGTGGATGATTTGATCAGTATGGGCACCAATGAACCTTATCGTATGTTCACCAGCCGGGCTGAATATCGCTTGTTGTTACGTGAAGATAACGCTGATTTGCGATTAACCGAAGCCGGCCGTGAAATGGGTTTGATTGATGATCAGCGATGGGCAGCATTTTCTGCCAAGCAATCCGGTATTGCAGAGAATCTGACTCACATGCGTCGCACCTGGGTGCAGCCAGGTACAAAAAAGGCTGAGGCCATCAATCCTCTGCTGGAAAAAAACATTAGCCGGGAATATTCTCTTGCCGATCTGCTGGCAAGACCTGAAGTCAGCTATAAAGCATTGCAAACACAGCTGGCAGATAGTGAGATTGCATTGCCTGAAGTTGACAGCCAGGTGTCAGAACAACTGGAAATACAGATCAAGTACCAGGGCTATATTGATCGTCAGGCGGAAGATATTGCCAAGCTCAAACGCCAGGAAAATACGCCACTGCCGAGTGATTTTGATTATCAGCGCATGGAAGGCTTGTCTAACGAGTTAAAACAGAAACTCGGTGAAGCAAAACCGGAATCTATCGCCCGCGCCTCGCGGATCCCCGGTATGACACCAGCTGCTGTGTCTTTGTTGCTGATCCACCTGAAAAAACACAATGCAGTCAGAGGCCAGCGCAGTGCCTGAGGCTCCAAGTAAAGCCATGCGCAAACTGCTGGAATCCGGGGCTAAAACACTTGAATTAGATTTATCTGCTGTAACACAGGATACACTGCTGCGTTATATTGGATTGTTGGACAAGTGGAATAAAGCCTATAATTTATCGGCTATCAGAGACCCGTACACAATGGTTTCCAGGCATTTGCTGGATAGCTTGAGTGTACTTCCGCGCATGTCTGAATTAATGGCAGGCATAGTCGGACTGCAGATAATGGATGTTGGTACAGGTGCAGGGTTGCCCGGGATTCCTTTGGCGATTTGTTTGCCAGATCAACATTTTACCTTACTGGATAGTAACGGAAAAAAGACACGATTTGTCCTGCAGACGGCCCATGAGCTGGGTTTGAAAAACGTTCAGGTCGTTCAGGATCGCATTGAAGGCTTTTCGTCTGCCGCTGAGCCAGATATTATTCTCAGCAGGGCATTTGCCTCATTGCGTGACTTTGCCTCAGGTTGTGAAAATCTGGCCAGCACAAATACGCACCTGTTTGCCATGAAAGGCGAATATCCACAGCAGGAAATAGACGATTTGCCAGCGCATTGGCAGGTTGTGCAATGCGAGCCGTTGCTCGTGCCCGGATGCGAAGGTGAGCGTCATCTGGTAGTTATGAAAAAATAAATAAAGCACTCAAGCTCTTAAGCAACAGGCAAAAGGCGGACGCTCAAGTGACCAGGATTCTTGCAGTAGCCAATCAGAAAGGCGGCGTAGGGAAAACAACGACATCAGTCAATCTTGCAGCTTCACTTCAGGCCACAAGACGGCGGGTATTGCTGGTAGATCTCGATCCCCAGGGAAATGCCACAATGGGAAGTGGCATCGACAAAACCGAGTGTGAAACATCGGTATACGATGTGCTGGTAGGAGAGGCGACCTTTGACGAAGCAGTTGTCAGAGCACCGGAAGCCGATTTTGATATTTTGCCGGCAAATGGGGATCTTGTAGCGGCTGAAATTGAGTTGCTGGAAGTCGCCAACCGTGAAAGTCGCCTCAGGGATATTTTGGGTGCCGTTTCAGACCGGTATGAATTTATTGTTATCGATTGTCCCCCTTCACTGAATATGCTGACATTGAATGCGCTGGTTGCTGCGCAAGGTGTCATTATTCCTATGCAGTGTGAATACTATGCACTGGAAGGTTTGTCAGATCTTGTTAATACCATTTCAGCGGTAAGTGAAACCCATAACCCGTCATTAAGAATTGAGGGGATTTTGCGGACCATGTACGATCCGCGCAACAAATTGACCACAGAGGTTTCCGGTCAGTTGTTTAATCATTTTGGTGACCGAGTCTATCGGACTGTTGTACCGCGTAATATACGTCTTGCGGAGGCACCCAGTTATGGTTTGCCGGTATTACAATACGATCGACAGTCACGAGGTGCGATTGCCTATCTGGCGCTGGCAGGTGAAATGCTTCGTCGCCAGGAACAAATCAGTGCCTGAGTCAATAATTATTAGTTGAGTGATAAATGAAGCGATTGATACATCGCTGCCAAGAATTCAAGGATCTCAGTAAAGGGTAAACCATGTCAGGCAGGAAGAAACTAGGCCGTGGACTCGATAAGCTACTGCAACGTGACGCGCAAGCGTTAACTGAAGCGCAACCTGTAGGAGATGCTGCGAGCACCATTCAGCCTGTAACTGACAGTCATGAGCTGAAAGATCAGACATTACGCCATATTCCGATTGATCTGATACAGCGAGGCAAATATCAGCCGCGCACAGACATGCACCAGGAAGCGTTGCAGGAACTGGCAGAATCAATCAAAGCGCAAGGTGTTATGCAACCCATTGTGGTTCGACCTGTCTCTGATGAGCGTTTTGAAATCATTGCTGGTGAGCGTCGCTGGCGTGCCAGCCAGTTAGCCGGGCTGGACAAGATTCCGGCAGTGATCAGGCTGGTGCCGGATGAGTCAGCGATTGCCATGGCGCTGATTGAGAATATTCAGCGTGAGAATCTTAACCCGATTGAGGAAGCGACTGCACTTAAGCGATTGCAGGATGAATTTGAACTGACCCAGCAGGAAGTGGCTGATGCAGTGGGTAAGTCACGCAGTACAGTTACCAATTTGTTGCGATTGATGGGGCTGACGCCGGAAGTCCGCGTCATGCTTGAGCATGGTGACCTGGAAATGGGGCATGCCAGGGCATTATTGACCCTGGAAAGTGAGCAGCAAGGTGAGGCGGCAAAGACAGTTTCAGGTAAAGGGTTATCCGTTCGCCAGACAGAAGAGCTGGTCAGGAAAATTCTTGCCGGACCCAAACCAAAAAAATCGTCAGACGTTGATGTCGACCCCGATATTCGTCGGCTGGAAGAAACATTATCGGAAAAGTTGGGTAGCCGTGTTCAGATTCAGCATGGCAGCAAAGGTTCTGGAAAGGTAACGTTAAAGTATAATAACCTCGATGAACTGGACGGTATTCTTGCCCATATAAAGTAAAACTGTGCTAATCCTCAGTTGATCCGGGAGCATAAAATCCCTATAATGCGGCGCTCTAGGGTAGGGACGCCAGAACAAAAAGAGAGCTTTTGACGATCAGTGACTATCAGATCAACAATTAAAGCTCCTCCCATATATAAAGTAGCAGTCTGTCAGGCTGTTATCGCACTGCTGATATCAGTATCAGCGTGGGTAATAGATGGCAGGGTCAGTGCTTATTCTCTACTGATCGGAAGTTTAATTTCCGTTATACCGGGAATCTGGTTTGCCAGTCGGGTATTCAAATACCGCGGCGCACGGTCGGCCAGCCTGATAGCGCGGGAAGCTAAACGGGGAGAGGCCGGAAAAATAGCGCTATGCGCTGTCGGTTTCGCATTAAGCTTTATATACGTTAAACCATTGAATGTTGTAGCGTTGTTTTCAGGATTTGTACTGATTCACCTGGTAGGTTTGGTGAGTTTTGCGCTCTTCAACAGCCGGCGTTCAGACAAATCGTAAATTAGACAAACTAAATAGTATAAGCACTCATGGCAGAATCACACGCAGCAGAAGGCTTTAGCCTGGCCGAGTACGAAAGTGGCACAGAATACATTGCTCACCACCTTGGGTTTCTGAGATTCGGAAAATTGCCTGATGGCAGTTGGGGTTTCGCTCACAGCACAGCAGAAGCTGATGCCATGGGTTTTTGGGCTATTAATGTTGACTCCATGATCATGTCAATTTCGTTGGCTGTGATTTTTATGGGGCTTTTTTACTCTATCGCCAAGAAGATGACCTCAGGTGTGCCTGGCGGTTTGCAAAACGGCCTGGAGTTTCTGGTCGATATGGTGCAGGACACCATCAAAAACACCTTCTTTGCCAAAAATAATCTGATTGGCCCGCTTTCCCTGACTATTTTTTGCTGGATCTTCATGATGAACCTCATGGATCTGGTGCCTGTTGACTGGATTCCTCTCTTTGCTCAGGTCGTTGCACAAGACAGTCATCTGTACTTCAAGGCAGTACCAACAACAGATATCAATATCACAGCCGGCTTTGCCATCAGTGTGTTTGTTCTGGTTATTTTCTATAGTGTCAAGATTAAAGGAATGGGTGGATTCCTTGGCGAATTCGCTTTCCACCCATTCGGCAAATGGGCGTTACCACTTAACCTGGTAATGGAACTGCCCAGCTTCTTTGCCAAGCCCGTCTCCCTGGCCTTGCGACTGTACGGAAACATGTTTGCCGGTGAGATGATCTTCCTGGTAATTGCACTGGTTGGCTGGTTCCAGTTGCCGCTGCACTTTGCCTGGGCCGTGTTCCACATCCTGATCATTACGCTGCAGGCGTACCTGTTCATGATGTTGACGGTGGTGTACCTGAATCAGGCACACACCAAACCAGAGGCACACTGATCAAAATCGTTTGTCCGAACCTTTTGTTATAAACCCTTTGTTAAAACTTGGAGAAAAAAATGGAAACTATTCAGGCATTTTCTGCTATCGCTATCGCCCTGATCTTCGGTCTGTGTGGTGCGGGTACTGCGATTGCATTCGGTAATCTGGGTGGCAAGTTGATCGAAAGCTCAGCACGTCAGCCTGAACTGGCCCCTAAACTGCAGGTTCAATTCTTCCTGGTAGCTGGTTTTGTGGACGTAATCTCCATCATTGGTGTGGGTGTATCGTTCCTGGTCATGTTCGCCAATCCTTTCGTCGGTTAATCGAATTAGCTTGAATCTTGTTTCAAGCCAGGCGAAAACTAACGCAGAGGTGAACCCATGAATCTTAATGCAACCATTCTCGGCCAATCGATCGCATTCGCCGTCTTTGTCTGGTTCTGTCTGAAGTATGTCTGGCCACCTGTGATTCAGGCGCTGACAGAGCGCCAGAAAAAGATCGCAGAAGGTCTTGAGGCTGCAGAACGTGCACAGCGTGATCTGAGTCTGGCACAGAACAAGGCGGCTGACGACTTGAAAGAAGCGAAAGTCAAAAGCGCTGAAATTATCGATATGGCCAACAAACGTGCCAATCAGATTGTTGAAGACGCCAAAGACAAAGCGCGTGAAGAAGGTCAGCGTCTGATTGCCAGTGCCAAGTCCGAAATCGAAATGGAAGTTCAGCGCGCCAAGGAAGAATTGCGTGCACAAGTGGCAGCCATTGCCGTAGCCGGAGCCGAGAAGATTCTCGAAAATTCCGTGGACCAGGCTGCTAACGAAGAGCTGGTTAAAAAACTCGCTTCTGAGTTATAGGCGAATAAACGATGGCAGAGTCAATTACATTAGCCCGCCCTTACGCGAAAGCGGCTTTTGAAGTCGCAGTCGCTGATAAGACCCTGACAGAATGGTCAGACATGCTGGGTACACTGGCGTCCGTTTCTCTGGACAAGAAAGTCAGTGGCTTGCTGTCTAACCCGTCGTTAACTGCAGACAAACAGGCAGCTGCATTGCTGGAGCTGTGTGGAGACGAAGTCTCCGATAAAGGTCAGCAGTTTGTCCGCCTGTTGGCGGAAAACAGACGTCTGGGTCTGCTTCCTCAAATCAGTGGATTGTTTGATTCACTGAAAGCCGCTCAGGAGAAGAGTGTAGATGTAGAAATGTCTACCGCTTTCCCGTTGAGTGATGCCGTTGTCGAGCAACTTAGCGCAGCCCTGCAAAAACGCCTTGAGCGCCAGGTCAAGCTGAACACGACAGTTGACGAGAAGCTGATCGGGGGTGTTGTCATTCGAGCAGGTGATACTGTCATCGACAATTCTGTTCGAGGAAAACTGAACAAATTAGCCGAATCATTGAGTTCCTAGTACAACTGGGAATGAGGGAAAAAGCATGCAACAACTGAATCCGTCAGAAATCAGTGAAATTATAAAACAGAGAATCAATAACCTGGACGTCTCTGTACAGGCCCAGAACGAAGGTACGATTGTCAGTGTTTCTGACGGTATCGTGCGTATTCACGGCCTTGAAGACGTGATGTACGGTGAGATGATCGAATTTGATGGTGGTCTGTTCGGTATGGCACTTAACCTGGAGCGTGACTCCGTTGGTGCTGTTGTACTGGGTGACTACGAAGGCCTGCAAGAAGGCCAGTCCTGTCGTTGTACAGGCCGCATCCTTGAAGTGCCCGTTGGTCCTGAGCTTGAGGGTCGCGTTGTCGACGCCCTGGGTAACCCGATTGACGGTAAAGGCGCGATCGATGCAAAACTGACCTCACCTGTTGAGAAAGTGGCTCCGGGTGTAATTGCACGTCAGTCAGTTGACCAACCGGTACAAACTGGTTTGAAAGCAATTGACTCCATGGTGCCAATTGGTCGCGGACAACGTGAGTTGATCATTGGTGACCGCCAGGTTGGTAAAACTGCCGTTGCTATTGACGCCATCATCAACCAGAAAGGCAAAAACGTAAAATGTGTTTACGTTGCTATTGGTCAGAAACAATCTTCGATTGCTAACGTTGTGCACAAGCTCGAAGAGCACGGCGCAATGGAATACACCACAGTTGTTGCAGCTTCAGCATCTGATCCTGCTTCCATGCAATACCTGGCACCTTACGCCGGCTGTTCCATGGGTGAGTACTACCGTGACCGTGGTGAAGACGCACTGATCATTTATGATGACCTGACTAAACAAGCCTGGGCTTATCGTCAGATCTCTTTGTTGTTGCGTCGTCCACCGGGTCGTGAAGCCTATCCTGGTGACGTATTCTACTTGCACTCACGCCTGCTGGAGCGTGCATCACGCGTGAACGCTGAGTACGTAGAACAGTTCACTAACGGTGAAGTAAAAGGCCAGACTGGTTCTTTGACTGCACTGCCAATCATTGAGACACAGGCCGGTGACGTATCAGCATTCGTACCGACTAACGTGATCTCGATTACAGACGGTCAGATCTTCCTGGAAACGGACCTGTTTAACGCCGGTATCCGACCAGCGATTAACGCGGGTCTGTCAGTATCACGTGTTGGTGGCTCAGCCCAGACAAAGATCATTAAAAAGCTCGGTGGTGGTATCCGTATCGCTCTGGCGCAATATCGTGAACTGGCGGCATTCGCTCAGTTTGCATCCGATCTTGATGATGCAACACGAGAGCAGCTCGAGCACGGTCAACGTGTTACTGAGCTGATGAAGCAAGGCCAATACGCACCTCTGTCAGTTGCAGAGATGGGTCTGGTTCTGTACGCGGCTAACGAAGGATTCCTGAAAGACGTAGAACTGAACAAGGTTGTAGCATTTGAGCAAGCTTTGTTGTCCTACGCTCGCAGTGAAAATGCCGCGCTTCTGGAAGAAATCAATGCTAACCCTGGCTTCGACGATGAAGTTGCTGGCAAGCTGAAAGCATTGATCGAGAAGTTTAAAGCAACTCAGACCTGGTAATAACTGGTAGGCGGTGAATTATGGCTGGTGGTAAAGAGATTCGAGGCAAGATCTCCAGCATCAAAAATACGCAAAAGATTACCAGCGCCATGGAAATGGTGGCTGCATCCAAAATGCGTCGTGCTCAGGATCGTATGGCACTGGGGAAACCCTATGCATCGCATATCCGCAAAGTGATCGGGCATGTTGCCAATGCGAATCCGGAATATCGTCACGTCTATTTCACCACACGTGACGTCAAGCGAGTGGGCTTTATTGTTGTATCAAGTGACCGCGGGCTATGCGGTGGCCTGAACATCAATGCATTCAAGTCGACTGTTAAAGCAGCAGGTGAGTGGAAAGCCCAGGGCGCAGAAATTGAATTCTGCGCAGTCGGGGCTAAAGCGACAGCATTCTTCAACAGTTACGGTGGCAATGTCACCGCTTCTGTTCGTGGATTGGGTGATGCACCAGAACTCAACGAGATCATCGGTGCGGCCAAGGTCATGCTGGATAAGTTTGAATCAGGTGAAATCGATCGTTTATTCCTGGTTAGCAATGAGTTCATTAATACGATGACTCAAACACCAGTCATTGATCAGCTGTTGCCATTACAGCCGACTGATTCGGATGACCTTAAGCACCATTGGGATTATATCTATGAGCCCAGTGCTGAAGGTTTGCTTAATGGCCTGCTGACACGATATCTGGAAACGCAGGTTTATCAGGCTGTTGTCGAAAATATAGCCTGTGAGCAAGCCGCGCGAATGATGGCAATGAAGAGCGCTACAGATAATGCGGGTGACCTGATTGAAGAACTGGGTCTGGCATACAACAAGGCGCGTCAGGCAGCGATTACACAAGAGCTGTCCGAAATTGTCAGCGGTGCATCTGCGGTTTAAGTCGCTGGGCGGAACTAATTTTAACAGATTGAAGATCACGAAAATTTAAGAGGAACCGGACATGAGTAGCGGTCGTATCGTACAAATTATCGGTGCAGTTATCGACGTACAATTCCCGCGGGAAAATGTACCTCGTGTTTATGACGCACTTTCCGTCGAAGGCGGCAAAATCACACTTGAAGTGCAGCAGCAACTGGGTGACGGCATCGTACGTACCATCGCAATGGGTAGTACTGAAGGTCTTCGTCGTGGCCTGGAAGTCGCTAACACCAAAGCACCTGTATCCGTCCCTGTCGGTAAAGAAACCCTGGGTCGAATCATGGACGTTCTGGGTAACCCGATTGATGAACTGTCTCTTATACACATGTGACGCTGCCGACGACTCCTTACGTGTAGATCT
>OJHY01000293.1_pt1 | contig 14682 bp, 12 predicted proteins | sample 1595301 | NCBI WGS metagenome assembly OJHY01 (sample SAMN05416880, study PRJEB24817) | seawater metagenome | isolation source: Sea water | place: Canada:Atlantic | collected 2013-11 | reverse complement strand
GGTTCCTTAAGATTTGTTACCATATTTTCAGTTTTATTATTATTGATAAACCCTATATTTAAAACGGAGACTTTTTCTTTAATAAAACCTAAGCTTCCTATTTTAATTGATAATTCTGAATCTATATCTGAATTAAATCAAACCCTTAACGTCTCTGATTTTGTAGCATCTCTAAAATCAAATAAGGATTTAAATGAAAAATTTGAGCTTTCATTTTATACTTTTGGGAATGAATTTAAAATTAATGATTCCTTAACTTTTAATGAAAAAAACACTAATATATCGGAAGCTTTATCATTAATAAATCAACTATTTAAAGACGAAGTTGCTCCAACAATATTAGTTACTGATGGAAATCAAACCCTAGGGAATAACTATGAGTTTAGTTCAATAAACTTTAAAAATAGTATATACCCTTTAGTTATAGGCGATTCTACAAAATATCTAGATTTAAAAATAGAACAATTAAATACCAATCGCTATGCATTTTTAAAGAATAATTTTCCAGTAGAAATTATTTTGGTTTATCAAGGTTCAAAAAAGATAACAACTCAATTTGAAGTTAAAAAAGGAACTGCAACAGTATATAAAGAGAATATTATATTTACAAAAAACGATAAAACCAAAATATTAAAATTTACATTACCAGCTTCTAGTGTTGGATTTCAAAAATATACAGCACAAATTAATCCAATTGCTGAAGAAAAAAACACAATAAATAACAGCAAACAATTTGTTGTAGAAGTAATTGATCAATCCACAAATGTGCTTATAGTAAGCGATATTGTTCACCCAGATATTGGAGCTATAAAAAGAGCTATTGAGAGCAATGAACAAAGAAAAGTTACTATCAAAAAACCTTTTGAAGCTTTATCAATAGTTAATGATCATCAATTAATAATCCTTTATCAACCCAATCGAAGTTTTACAAATATTTATTCTAAAATAAATAAACTTAATAAAAACACTCTAGTTTTTACCGGACTGCAAACAGATTGGTATTTTTTGAATAGTATTCAGGATAACTATATAAAAGAAGTGACCAATCAAATAGAGAATGTTGTGGGTGTTTTAAATAAAAATTATGGTGCTTTTGTAATTAATGACATTGATTTTTCAGATTATAGACCTTTAAATACCTTATTTGGACCCTTAGAAATAATGGTTCCTTATGATAATTTATTAGGACAATCTATCGATGGATTTGATACAGAAACATCACTGCTCGCTACTACCGAATTAAATGGCTCAAGAAATGCCATTTTTGATGGAGAAGGTATTTGGAAATGGAGAGCACAATCATTTATTGAATCTAAAGACTATAGGGAGTTTGACATTTTTTTTGGAAAAGTAATACAGTATTTGTCTTCTAACAAGAGGAGGAGTCGCTTAGAAGTATCTTATGAGAATTTTTACTATAACAACAAGTCTATTCGTATTTCAGCTCAATATTTTGATAAAAACTTTGTGTTTAATTCCAATGCAAATTTATCCATTCTTATTACTAATAGTGATTCCAAACAAAGTTTTGAATATCCCTTATTATTAAAAAGAAACTTTTACGAAATTGATTTAAGTAATTTGAAGGCAGGAGAATATGTTTTTAAAGTTTCTGTAAATGATGAAATTAAATTGACTAGAAATGGTGCATTTACTATCTTAGATTTTAATGTAGAGCAACAATTTTTAAATCCAGATGTAAAAAAACTATCAAGATTAGCGACTAATACAAAAGGGAAAAGCTTTTTTATTTCTGATTCGTTTTCATTGATAGATACTCTTATTAAGGATGATAATTTTAAGCAAGTTGAGATAAGCAAAGAAAAAATTGAACCTCTTATAGAATGGATATACTTATTAGGACTAATAATCTTATCTTTGTCAATTGAATGGTTTCTGCGAAAGTATAACGGACTCATATAAAAACTATAAACTAAAAAAAAAAAAATGGAAAAATTACCAAAAATTGGAATACCAGTAATTATATTATTAATACTGGCAATAGTTATTGTTGCAAAATCTGCCGTAACAATAGACTCTGGAGAGTCTGGAGTATTATTTAAAACTTTTGGAGAAGGAGTTGTTACAGATGAACCTCCAATGGGAGAAGGTTTTCATATCGTAGCTCCTTGGAACAAAGTTTTTGTTTATGAAGTAAGACAACAGGAAATAGTTGAAAATATGCAAGTATTATCTTCTAACGGATTGGATATTAAATTAGAGGCTTCTGCTTGGTTTCAACCAGACATTAGTAATCTAGGTAATTTACACCAGCAAAAAGGGCAAAATTATGTATCTAGAGTTTTACAACCAGCGATACGTAGTGCAGCAAGAAGTGTTGTAGGACGTTACACGCCAGAGCAATTATATTCTAGTAAACGTGATGCTATTCAGATTGAAATCTTGGAAGAGACTCAAAATATTGTGTCTGATCAATTTGTGCAATTAAATGAAATTTTAATACGTGATGTTACTTTACCATTAACTATTAAAGATGCTATTGAGCGTAAGTTGAAGCAAGAACAAGAGTCTTTAGAATATGAATTTAGATTAGTAACTGCCTCTAAAGAAGCTGAAAAAGTAATTATTGAAGCTAAAGGTAAAGCAGAATCTAATAGAATTTTAAGTGCATCTTTAACCGATAAAATACTTCAAGATAAAGGGATAGATGCAACGATAAAGTTATCGGAATCTCCAAATACTAAAGTAATTGTTATTGGATCAGGTGATTCTGGTTTACCCCTAATACTAGGCAATAACTAGCGTTTTAACGATTTTTATAAAAAAAAAGCCACTTTTAAAGTGGCTTTTTTTTATAAAAATTTATTGGATAATGTCAGAAGTCAATAAACTATTTCTGACGTTCGAATATAACACAAGATGCTAACTGTTTGCCATTCTCAATATTTGTTTCTGTATAACAGAGCTCAAATTGATTTTCGTTTATAATAGTTCCCATTGAGTATCCATTATGATCTACCGTATGAAAAATATCGGGATTATGGGCTGAAGCAACTCCAATTATAACCTCTTCATGGTCGCCAGAGGTGTGATAACCAATATATCTTCCATTACTTTGTTCGTTCCAAATAAGTGTTATTTCAACCTCTGAAAAAGTAGGCTTAAGAGACTCAACATCAATAAAATGACCATTATCACCTCCAACTATTACCGAGCGTGTTAGGCCTTTCCATTCTCCTTTAAGATCATGCCAATCTTGAGCTGTTATTGTCATGGAAAAGGTAAGGCAAAATAGAAGAAGTGTGTTTCTTGTTGTAAAAAGAACACGGTCAATAATAATTAAGTCTTTACAAGTTTTGATTAATTTCATAATGTATCTGTTTTTATTTATAAATTGATTTTATAATTGTTTGAATAATTTTAAACTATGTAACCTTAGTTAATATGTAGCTAAAATAAATATACTTATTAGATACAAATTGATTGTATGTTTCTGAACCAATTGTACCACTAAAATTTAAAGCTATTTTATTAAGGAATTTTGGGGTTAATTTTTTTACAAGATCACGTTTTCTTGAGTCATCAAGTTCTAGTGCGGTTATTACTTCTTTGTTAATGTTTTTTACTTTAATAACTTTTAAGCCACTTAATTCCAATTGCTTATTTAACTCCTCCATTTCATAATCAAATCTAAAATCTGTAAATAGAAAATGACCACCTGGTCTTAAAGTTCGATATACTTCCCTTAAAAAACTTTGCATATTTAAGTACCTATGCGATGATTCTACATTAAGTATAATATCGCAGGATTCGTTATTTAAAGTAAGTTTTTGTGCATCACCTTGTATAAAGTTTAAATTGTCTTGTGTATAGTATTTGTTACAGAAACTAATAGCACGTTTATCTAATTCAACACCGATTGCACTAGTAGGCTTAAACGTTTTTGTTAAAAAGTTTAAGCCACCACCACGGCCACTACCAATTTCTACAATATCTTTATCCTTAATAGGAACGTCTGCTGTAAAGTGAGCATACAGTTGAATTGAATACCTATTCATTTCGTCCTTTTGGTCTAAAGTAATTATTTGATCATTATTACTATAACCATAATTCATAAATAAAACTTCGGCATTTTTATCTACTTTGTTTACATAGAAATACCAAATTTTAAATAAACGCTCTCTAAAGTTAAATTTTATACCAGTCATATTTTTTTTCCTAGTTGATATACTTGATTGCGTATTTTTTGAGCCCATTCTGAGTCAGAAGCTCTTTTATCTAAAGAGGTATGAGCTATTGGATTTCCAATATTAATTTTTATTATTTTATTTTTTTTCTTAAACATTTCGCCTGGTAATAATACTAACTCTATGTTTTGACTAATTCCAAACCATTTTCTAATTCTATAAACCGAATAAAATAAGTTTGAATTTTTTCCATGAATATAAAAAGGAACAATATCTCTTTTGTGTTGTTTAGCTTTTTTAATAAAACTTTTTTTCCAAACATCATCTTGAATTTTACCAGCTGCAATTCTCGATACTGCACCAGCAGGAAAATGAGTAATTGGAATATTACTTTGATAGGTTTTTTCAAGTGCTGTAATGTGTTCTTTTGATGATTTCCCGTAAACATTTACTGATATGATAAAAGGTTTTAAATGTGGTATGTAATCAAATGCATCATTAGCAATGGCTTTTAAATGACCATACTTATGATTTACAATGGATGTTAATATTAACCCATCTATGATTCCAAATGGATGATTTGAAGCAAAAAAACATTTTTCGTTTTTAGGTAGATTTTCTAAGCCTTCTATTTTTAGAGTAATATTGAGTTCTTTTAATATATTTTCCAAAAAATCTCCACCAATGTCATCAGAATATTTGTTTAATAATTCATTGATTTGCTTTTCTTTAACAATTTTAGAAATTAATCGAACTACAAAACTTGGAAGTTTAGCTAAGAGTTTTGAATCACTTTCTTTAATTGATTTCGCAACATCAATATATTTTTCTTTAGTAAATTGATTTGTCAACGTATCGAATGTGCTAAAATTTTAAATAAACCTAAGAGTTAGGAATAAGAGTTATTAGTAGTTAATAGAGTATTACTTTAAAGAATGCAATTTACTAAATAAAAAGTAGTGTGATATTATATTAATAAACAAATAAGAAAAAACACCTTTAAAACAGTTGTTTTTTTTCTATATAAAACATTAACTTAAAGTAGAAAGTTTGTTTTTCTTCCAAAGTATTATTAACAATACACTTGATATGATAATTAAAACTAAAAGGCCTAAAGCAATATTATAATTGCCGTACAAAATATTTCCAGTAGCAAACATGGTACTATAAACTAATATACATCCTAATACCATTGCTAAAATTCCTGAAGGAACAGACCATTTTTTAGTAGTTTCTTTTTCAATAAATTCAGTATCACTAAAAGTATTTAACACCTTCTTCCAGCCGGGACCACCGGGTGTTGTTTGTTTGTAGAATTCTCTTAAAGTTTCATCCTTTTCTGGTTTAGTTAAAAAAGTTATAACAACCCAAACTATAGTAGTTATTAAAACTACCAAAGGAAATTTTGCCCAAGCAGGAAAAACACCTTCTACTAGGATTCCACCGTCAATTTTGTGATCGAATAGTAGTGTTTTTAGGCTAGTAAAATTTAAAAGAATTGAAATGACTCCAGAAGCAAACATTGCAGATATTTCACTCCAAGCATTTATTCTCCACCAGAACCAGCGCAAAATAAAGATCAAACCTGTTCCAGCTCCAAACATCAGAATAATTTCAAATAACTGTAAAGCATTTGTTAAGACTAATGCTAGTAAAGCACTAAATAGCATTAATACAACTGTTGATATTCTTCCAACATTTACAAGCTTTCTTTCAGAAGCATTTTTATCAATTTGTTGTTTATAAAAATCATACACAATATAGGACGAACCCCAATTCAAATGGGTTGAAATCGTTGACATATAAGCGGATCCTAATGATGCAAGAACTAAACCCATTAGTCCTGGAGGAAGTTTTGTTAACATCGCAGAATAAGCCAAATCATGTCCTAATTTACTTTCTTCAACATTTGGAAATGCTGTTTGTATACTCGCCAAATCTGGATATAAGACCAATGAAGCCAAGGCTACTAAAATCCAGGGCCAAGGACGCAATGCATAATGCATAATATTGAAAAAGAAAGTTGCTCCAATAGCGTGATTCTCATTTTTTGCAGCCAACATTCTTTGTGCAATATAGCCACCTCCACCAGGTTCTGCTCCGGGATACCATGCACTCCACCATTGGACAGCTAGCGGTATTATAAATATCCCTATCAACGCTTCTGTATCAGAAAAATCAGGAAAAATAGAAATTTTACCTACAACATTTTCATGTTTAATTAAATTTGATAAACCTCCAATTTCAGGAAGATTTACTAAATAATAAGCAGCACCAATAGCACCTGCAATAGCGACAAAGAACAAAACAAAATCTGTATAAACAACACCTCGAAAACCTCCTAAGGCACTAAATATAACAGTTATAGAACCAGCAATTAAAACTGTCTGTATGGGACTAAGTCCTAACATTACCTGTCCAATTTTTATAGCTGCAAGTGTAACAGCTGCCATTGCCATAATATTGAAAACTACACCTAAATATATAGACCGGAAACCCCTCAAGAAATGTGCAGGTTTTCCTCCATAGCGAAGGTCATAAAATTCTAAATCGGTATTTACATCAGATCTTCTCCAGAGCTTTGCATATACAAAAACAGTAAGAAGGCCTGTTAATAAAAATGCCCACCATATCCAGTTACCTGAAACCCCATTATTTCTTACGATATCTGTTACAAGGTTTGGAGTATCTGTTGAAAAAGTAGTAGCAACCATTGAAAACCCGAGTAACCACCAGGGCATATTTCTGTTGGATAAAAAGTATTCAGAAGTACTTTGACCAGATTTTTTAGAAACAATAATTCCTATTGCTAATATAAGCGTAAAAAAAGATATTATTAATATCCAATCTAGTGGTGCTAATTTCATGAAAAATTTATGTATTTATTTTAAATAATTGTGCTTGACCCACCCAATTATCTCGTTCGATTCTTCCAGGAAAAAAATCTATTAATTCTGTGATTTTATGAATATCTTCAGTATTTAGGTTGCTTACCTGTTCGTAATTATAAATTCCAATGTCATTTAATCGTTGTTCAATATAAGGACCAATACCATCAAGTTTTATAAGGTCATCATTTTGGTTTTCTAATGCTTCACTAAAATTATTAGAATCAAGTTCTGTTTTTGTTTTTGTATATGTTATATAACTAGTCCTTGCTTTATTTGCAACGGCTTTTTTTGAACTTTTTTCTTCTACAATCTGTTTTTGTTCTTTGGGAGCTACATTTAAATATTTTGGTTCTATTTCAGTAAAAACAGTATCAATGTTATGATTTTTTTTTTCTCTACCGGAAACATTATGATCCTGTTTTAGATTATTTATTTTACGTTTTAATTTCCTTATAATGGTCTTATTTCTAGTTGCTTCTAGCCATAAAGAAGTGAAATAACCAATTAAAAAAGTGCTAAACATCAAAACAAATATGCCAAAAAATTGTGTTGGAAAAGTAAATAGTAAAAAGAGTTTTAACATGTTATTTAAATATTACTTCGATTCGCCTATTATAATTTCTTCCGGATCTATTTTCATCAATGTCTAGAGGTTCTAATTCTCCTTTAGAACTTGCAACTATTAAAGATCTATCAAATCCTCCTTTATTGACTAAATACCATTTCACATGTTTTGCATATTTTAGTCCTACAGTATAATTATCAGAACTATTGCCAACATTATCTGTATGCCCAACAATATAAACTTTTTTATTAGGAAAATCTTTAAAATATTGTTTCAAGTCCACTAATAAACTTTTTAAATCATCGTTTACTTCGACACCAGATTCTGAAAATTTTGGATATACAATTCTAATTTTAGGTTGGCTATTAATTATTTTGGTTACTCTTTCTATATCCAATTCTTCAAAAGTAAAAAAGAACCCATTTGAATAATGTTCATCTTTAATAAAGATGCGATTCTTAATTATTGATTTTTTTACAATTTTTTCTGGAGGTACACCAATTGCTAAGAGTTCTTTCTCAACTTCTTGAGCTCTTTGTATTCCTATATTTGGAGTGAAGACGTTCTCTTGTGGACTATAAATTGAATATATATGAACTTCTAGATTTGGATGTTGTATTAAAAAACTATTTATTTTATATTTATAATCTTTAGAACTTTTAGGAGTAAAAACATCTTTTATATTTTTTGTTATAGAAATTCCTTCTTCATAGAAAAATATAATATCTCCCTCAGAATTTTTAGCACTAAATTTTAGATTTTCAACAGGAATTGATGATGAAATAGTGTCTTTTTTTACTTTTTTATCAGTCGTATTTTGATTCTTTGGAGTAGGTATTTTAGACTCTATAATTACTTTTTCTTCTTGTACTGGTTTCTGATTTTTTTTTAATGTTTGAATTTTAATTAATGGCTTGGCAGCAATGGATTCGGGCTGAATCCAAGAGTAAATCCACAGTCCAAATACAGACCATATTATAAATACACTAAATGCGGTTAAAAAATTTTTCATATTATTAAACAAAAACTCGTGAGCGTTTATGTTTTCTGAGCTTATTTATCAAATTTATTAAATTTTATCTATCTAATCATTCATCTTAAGAATATGTTTTCCACATATTCTTAACAAAACATAATGATTGAAATAGTAGCTTAAACATCCGGTCATAATTTATTTTTACTTTAAGGCGATAAGAAAAGACCAATTACAATTCCCATAGCTGGCAGGGTCATTTGTAAAGGTCCATAAATGTTCTTAGCATCACTTATAAAAAATATAAAAATCATTCGTATTATTTTTCCAATTAAGAAAAATAAATATAAAAGTTTTGCTATTTATTTTCTCCATAAAATAGCTGTGAAAGCTAAAATTCCTTCAAATTTTGCTAAAGCTAAAGCTATAGTCATCCAAACAGTAATGTGATCGTAAAGAGTTAATCTGCTCCAAGCTATAAAGATTTTTCTTTATCAGTTATATAGACCTGATCCAAATAAGTGCAGGTATAACAAGCCTACAAAATATTGCTTTAACTTTATGTGTAAATTATTAATTTATTAGGTTTTTTGAGATTCATATTTAGTAGTATCTTTAAACGAAAAATAAGAAATGGCTACCCTACAAAAATCAAATTTATCTTTTTTAAATAAGTTGAAAAAGAATAACAATCGAGATTGGATGACGGAACATAAAAAGGAATATCAATCCAATGAAAAAATATTAAAGCAATTTTACAGTTCAGTTGAAGCTAGTTTAAATATTACTGATGAAATTTCAAAATTAAAAGTATTTAGAATTAATAGAGATCTCCGATTTAGCAAAAATAAAACTCCATATAATATTCACCGAAGTGTAAGTTTTAGTAGGGCAGGAGCTTATAGAAGAGGAGGCTATTATTTAAGGATTGAGCCAGGAAAATCTTCGATGGCTGGAGGTTTTTTCTCTCCAGAAACTCATGACTTATTAAGAATTAGAAGAGAGTTTGAAATGGATACAACTGAAATTAGAACAATTCTTAATCAAAAAGAATTTAAAAAAGCTTTTCAGGGATTTAATCAAGAGAATAAATTAAAAACCGCTCCTCGCGATTTTAATAAAGAAGATCCAAATATTGATTTAATAAAATTGAAAAATTATTTTGTAGCTCATCGTTTTACAGACGATGAAGTATTGTCAAAAGATTTTGAAGATCGACTAATGCATCATTTTTTATTACTTCGTCCTTACTTTGATTATATGAGTGAGGTATTAACAACTGATTTAAATGGTGTTTCGATATTGTAGTTAGTTTACATAATCTAGCTCCAATAATTGTATGTTTTGTTTTAAACGTTCTTTTACAATACCCATCATTCTTTTGTTTATCGCTGATGAATTACTTATGTATTTTCGATGCTCCTCAATTGTAAATTGGCCTATCATGATTCCTTTTAAAGAATTTCTGAATTTCATATTCTTATGTATTGCATTTTCAATATAATGCATGCGTTTTTCAATAGAAAGGTTATAAAAAACATTTTTATGTTTTTTAATATAATGTTTAAAAACTTCCACTAATAAATTATTTTGAAGTTTTGCTATAGGGCGAATCGTTTTGTTCTGAAAACATTCTTCTTCAGACATTAATAGAGTCACTTTTGCATTTGGAATTTCTGGTCTAATTTTTAGTAAAGAAGTATCGCGCGTATCCATAATTTGAGTTTTATTAAAATTATAATTTTAAACTCTTTTAATTATAGTTAATCAAAATAGTTATGCACCTGTTTTTTAACAATTATTGAAATAAAATCAGTGGCTAAATAATGCTATTCAGAACAGTTAAAAAATTGCTAAGTATTAAAATAAAAAAAATCCTTGAGACATTTCATTCCTGCTTAGAGAAACTATTTACAAAAGTTATTTTTCTAAAAAATCTTTTTTACTTTTTAGTTTAGTTAGTTCCTTTCCACTTTTAACTAAATAAGAATTAAACTTCTTGACTTCCTTATTTTGAATTTCTTTATATCTAGATTTTGCGGTATCAAATTCTTCAGAAATTAATTCGAAATTATCTCTATTTGATCCTGAAACTCTATCATATGTACTCGCGATATTACTATATAAATCGCCCATTTTCTCTCTTAACTCAGGTGCTGCAGAAGCTACGTAACTGTCACCAGTGGTAACCACTAATTCTTTTAATAAATGGTTTAATGCATTATAAGCTTGTTGTGCTTTTTTCTTTCCTTTAGAATCATTTTTAATTACTTCCTTCGCTTTATCCATCGTTATGTTTATCTCATAAACCATATACGCTAAATCTTCTACCATATTAAATAAAGTTTCAGTTAAGGCTTCTTGTTCTTTTCTTTCTGCTAAGGTTGTAATGGAGTTTTTATCGTAGTTAACTTCTATGACATGTTCGTAAGTTTTTTTTCCTTTGGTGAGTATAACTTTATAGCTGCCAGCAGGAACTCTTGGTGAGGTGAAACCTGCAAATGATAAGGTTTTACCTTGAGCCATTTTAGGGACTTTTTTATTGAAACCCCATGTAACAACATTAATTCCTTTTGATTTTTCAGGGTTAAGATCTGTAATTTTATTTCCTTCCATATCATATACTTCCATTTTCATTTTACCGAAAGTATGTCTCTTTTTTAGGTAATAAACAATTCTAGCTGCACTACTTTTACTTTGACCTACAAATTGAGTTTCAGCTCCGAAACTTCCAGAAAAACCACTATCTTCAGTCATTATAAATGGTTTAGTTTTAAAAAAATATACATCTTTAGCAAGGACTTCTTGACCTAGTTCTCTTAATGGACTTATGTCATCAATTATAATAACACCTCTACCGTGGGTACCCATTACTAAATCATTAGTTTGTTTTTGAAGTTCCATAAAATGTACTGCAGTTGCTGGCATATTATTTTCAAACTTTGACCAGTTTTTACCACCATCTATTGTTACATAAAGGCCAAATTCAGTTCCTAAAAACAATAAATTTTCACTTTCATAATCTTCTTGGATATTTCTTACAAAGCCATGGACATCATCAGTGATAATATTGGTCCATGTTTGACCATAATCAATTGTTTTTAAAGAATATGCTTTCATATCTCCAGTTGTATGACCTTCAAAAACTGCATAAGCAGTTCCCTTACCATGAACACTAGCTTCTATATGATATACCCATGTATTTGCTGGAATTCCTACTAAATTAGTTGTAACATTTATCCAATTTTCGCCTCCATCTTTTGTTACCTGTATGTTTCCATCATCAGTACCAATCCATAAAATATTTTCATCCAATGGAGATTCGGCTATGGTAAATATGGTCGTATGATTTTCAGCACCGCTATTATCAACAGACAATCCTCCAGAACTAGATTGATCTTGTTTTGTAGGATCATTTGTAGTTAAATCTGGTGATATAATATCCCAAGATTCACCCATGTTCTCCGATTTATGCAAAAACTGACTTCCCATATAAAAACGGTCGGGTGCGTGAGCACTTATAGCCATTGGTGCATTCCAATTAAATCGCAAATCTGGATCTCCTTTTCTTTTCATAGGCTGAACTGTACGGGTTCTTTTTTTATCGGTATCATATCGCCATACATTCGCTGCACCTTGCATTTCAGAATAGATAATATTTTTTGTTGGATGCTTTAAAACTCTAAAGCCATCACCATATCCAACGCTATTCCAATCACGAGCATTTACACCACCTGGAGAAGAAGAAGGACCGTACCAAGAACCATTGTCCTGTAATCCGCCATACACATTATAAGGCGTTTCATTATCTACACTGATATGATAAAATTGAGACAATGGAAGGTTTTCAACTATTTCAAAAGTTGTTCCTCCATCCCATGAGCGGTACATTCCGCCATCTGTTCCAGAATACAATACATCTGAGTTATTGATATCAAAAACCACATCATGAATGTCACTATGCATATTTCCTAAAGACTTGAATGTATTACCACCATCTCTACTAATAGAGCCATTTAAACCACCTTTTATAACCACATCTGGGTTTTTAGGGTCAATGGTAATTCTTGAAAAGTAAAATGGTCTCACGGTGAGTCCAAAGTCATTATTTAGATGCTCCCAACTATTTCCTGCATCAGATGATTTCCAAAGACCGTTCGTTGCTTTTTCTCCTGTTTCTAAAACAGCATATAATATATCAGTATCGCTAGGAGCAATTGCTACTGCTATTCTTCCTAAATCTCCTTCAGGAAATCCAGTATGAATTTTATTCCATGTTTTCCCACTATCTTTAGATTTGTATAATGCACTTGTTTTTCCTCCTGAAGTAAAACCCCATCCAGAACGTCTAAATTCCCACATAGAGGTATATAAAACAGAAGGGTTATTAGGATCCATAATTACATCTGCAGCTCCAGTTGAGGGACCAACGTATAGTATTTTATCCCATGTTTTTCCGCCATCTAAAGATTTGTAAACTCCTCGGTCTTCGCTATCACTCCATAAGGCTCCTAAAACACCTACATACATTTCATCTGTATTATCGGGGTTTATTACAATCGATGAAATGCGTTCTGAATTTTCAAATCCTACTTTTATCCAATTACTACCTCCATCTGTACTTTTAAATAAACCGTCTCCAACAGAAACCGAATTACGTGTCCAAATTTCTCCAGTACCAACCCAAATAATTTCATCTGGATGTTTAGGATCTAATTTTACAACACCGATGGATTGTGCATAATCGTCAAAAATTGGGCTAAATGTTGTTCCGGTATCAGAAGATTTCCAAACACCTCCACCAGCAGCACCTAAATAAATAATTCTTGGATTTGTTGGATGGTTTTCAACATCTATAATGCGACCGCTCATTAAAGCTGGTCCTATATGTCTTGCCTGCATTCCGCCAAAAAGTTCTTTTCCTTTTAATGAAATGTCTTGTGAATAATTTGTAGTTGGAAATAAAGTAAGTATTCCTAATAGGTATATAATTTTTTTCATTGCTTGGTTTTTATTAAAAAAAATCCCCTAATACTTGTATTAAAACAAGCTAGAAGGGGATTTTATTTTAAGATATTTTATTATTTTCCTTCTTCAGTGATCACTTTAGGTTCTGGATAATCGAATATTGCCATATCAATTTCTGGGTTTAATTCTATGGTCTTCATTGATATCATTGTATTTCCTTCTTGATCTTTTACTCCTTGATTAATAGAAAAAGCAAAATACATCCCATCTACTTCTTCATAATCGCTAAACTTTAGTTGAATTACCATTCCTTTGCCCGGTCCAGATTTAATTTCTTTTTCCATAACAATTGGCACAAAGTTTTCTGTTTCAAAATAATAATAAAATATATCGTCTGTTATTACACCATCGACTTTAATAGGTTCTTTGGTTAATTTAATTTTAAAAGTTTCTGTTCCTTCAATAGTTTCATTTCCAATTAATTCAACAACATACCCTTTTTCCTTATAATCTATAAAAGGATCAGGGAAATCATTCATTTCATTTTTATAGTTATCGGTTGTTTCTGAATCACTTTTTTCCGCAGCCATAGTCATTTGATTTGTACCCCATAAAGTTTCACCATCAAATACTTCTTGGAAAAAATCTTGTCCTTGAATATTAGCTTTAGTAATAGTTTTTCCATTTTTCGTTTGAATCATTTCTATTGGTAGCACCATTTGACCCATATTAACTTCTCCTGTAAATTTAATGCTGTTAAGGTTTTTCCAATTTTCTAAACCTCCAGTATTTTCAAAATAATTGTTGATGATTTCATCTGCTGTTTGAGCATTTAAAGGAGTTAATGCTAAAATTAATAGCGCTATAAATAGTGTTTTAATTGTTGTCATAATTTGATATTTGATTTTTATTTTAGACGTTTAAAGTGAGTATTCGTTACAAAAAAAATGTTAATTATTGAAATTTAAATCATTTCCAGTAGGAAATTCAAATATTTCTAAATCAAAATAAGCAGCTGATGCTATAATATGATCAAAAATATCTGCTTGTATATGCTCATAACTTAACCATTCTTGGTCTTTACTAAAGCCTGTCTCTTATACACATCTGACGCTGCCGACGACTCCTTACGTGTAG
>OJHY01000292.1_pt1 | contig 14690 bp, 12 predicted proteins | sample 1595301 | NCBI WGS metagenome assembly OJHY01 (sample SAMN05416880, study PRJEB24817) | seawater metagenome | isolation source: Sea water | place: Canada:Atlantic | collected 2013-11 | reverse complement strand
CTCGGAGATGTGTATAAGAGACAGGATATCAAAATAGCCAAATTAGTCACGCCAACACTCAACCTTGATGAATTCCAAGTGGGTTCGACATGGCCCTTAGCATGGCATCAGCTTAGGCGTACCGGAGCTGTGAATATGTTCGCGTCTGGCATACTCTCAAACTCGTCTATGCAATACCTGATGAAACACTGCAACCGACTAATGCCTTTGTATTACGGCAAAGAGCACACTAAGCTATGTTTAAACAATGAGGCAAGAGATTTGGTCTTAAATTCGATGTACGAAGTTATGGGCAAGGAAATCCAGGGCTTGCTTTCTGATCGTTTCGTGTCGCCGTATGGCGATAAAAGAAAGGAGATGATCGTCGTGAATCTAGTCACGGAATCCGATGCCAAGAGATTCTCTGAGTCAGCAAAAAGAGGGGAGATTTCTTTCCGTAGTACCCGGATTGGTGGTTGCACTAAGAGAGAAGCATGTTCCTACGGTGGCTATGAATCTATCTCTCATTGTGCTGGCTCTGATGGAGGTCAACCTTGCGTCTACGCTCTGTACGACAGAGATAAAGCAGATTCAAACAAAAAGTATCTGACCAGCCTTGAGAAGCGCCTATTGGATGCACCAGTCGGTAGTCCGCTCCGACTTTCGCTTGAAGCTGAAAAGCGTGGGTTGGAGGAATACTTCGATGTCATTAGTAGTAAAAGCTAAACAAACAGCGGAGCAGCGCTTTAGGGCTGCCTTTGACCGGTTAAAACAAGGCAATCCTGAGATTTTAGCCAGGACGGCAGCAGTTAGTCAGAACAATGTGGCCAAAGAAGCGAACTGCGACCCTTCTGCGTTACGAAAGTCACGTTTTCCTTCCCTTGTCGCTGAGATTCAGCACTATGTTGAAATGCACAAGGCGGAGGCCCCTGACTCGGAACGACAGCAGATGCTCAAGAGACGACGGAGCAATAGAAAGACCAAGGACTTAATCAATGACCTGAGACGGCAGCGAGATGTGGCTGCGGGTTTACTATTGGAAGCCAACACGCTTATTGTAGATCTCCATGAACAGCTTGCGGATGCCAATAAGAAGCTCAACGAATACAAGCCGACCACTACAACCATAAACTCGGACAAGTTCCGGTAGGCGTAAATATGAGAATTTGGCTACTTTGAAATACTAGGCTTTGTTATTTCGCTAAATACTCAAATTGCAGGGCGCCGTTATCGGCAAATCAGATCTAGGTCAGAGACCTTTAATAACAAATGATATCATGCCATTCGAGAGTCAATGTCGGAAAAAGAAAGCTTTTAGATTTTCAAGAAACGCTGGAAAACGATACCCCTCGATCGTATTGCAAAGTTTATATCCGAAGTATTGAGTGCGTATTGCCAATTTAAAGGTCTATGAGAGTAATTTGCATCTTAACTCTTAGAATCTATTTAATTTTTAACCTGAGGACTCACAGTTGAAGCACCAAGAACATATTGTATGTATTAAATCGGACCGCGTAATCAACTTAGGCAATGGTACAGCAACCTATGATTTAAGCCTTGGGGATCTTATGCTTGGCCAGCGTGAACGCCTTGAAAACGACGAGGATTTCAGGCAAGTATTACCTATTTCTGTATTCATTCACCAAGGCTCAGTGTGGGCGTATGAACGCACAAAGAAAGGTGGCGAGACTAGGCTACACAACAAAATTGCTATTGCTGTAGGTGGTCATTGGGATATTAGTGACATAATAATCAAAAATGGGATTATAGACCTCCCCTCCTCCCTTGATACAGCGATAAAACGGGAGTTAGACGAAGAAATTCGACTAACATCGAATATCGTAAACAGTTACCGTTTCCCCTTCGCTATCTGTTCAGACGAAACTGAAGTAGATAGAGTTCATCTTGGTTTAATCTGGGTACACGAATTAGATGGCACTGGCATCGAAGCGGTGGAGGATCAACTACATGAAATAGGGTTTGTTCCCCCATTGGAACTTCTAAATGGCAAATATAATCTTGAAACTTGGGCAAAAATAATCTGTCATATGATACTGCCTGCCCAGTAGTTTCGGGGTTATTATTTTTCAGGCCAACTAGAACCGGAAACTATCATAAAAGAGACACACCCACTTGCACTGTTTACGAACCTGATCCCATTCAATCTTCGTTTGGGATGACATAGATTCCAAGGATTTCTATGCGAATTGCGTATTCGGTGAACGTGAACAACTATTATTGCGGACGTGAACACCGATTTTTCTCAACGCATCACCCGGATCGGTGGGTGCCTCATGTGTTCACGTTCAATCAACTGATGCCATTGTTTTACACATAGACTCACCCTTCAGAACGAGCCGCTGCGCGTTATACATCAGGCGGTCAACGATCGCATCGGCAAGGGCATTGACCGCCGATGCTGTTGCGCCTCAGAACTGTAGATATCTGGCTGATGACCAGGTGGAGCGGTAATCTCCCAGTTATTGGGGTCTCTGCCCATGTTGCCCTCACTTGGCCGCCAACGAAAAAGGCTCAGAAGCTTTCGTCCCCGTTCGTTGCCTTGTACCAATCGCGCCACTCACGCCAAAGATGTTCAGTACCAGGGATCATTTGGTGGATTTCTTTCCGGTAGTTAAACAGTCCCATTCGCATAACCTCGATCACGTGTAGTGGCCAAATTCACTTGACCACTACAATTGGTGTTATTTCCAGTGGTGGGCATTTGACCAATCGGGAACCATGGTGGTAATGTATATTCGATAGTCTAATTAGGTATAGGTCGTGTACCGAAAAATTGTTTTCGCACTGCTGCTAGTCCTGCACTACTCGATGGCATCTGGAGCAATCGAGGCATCTACTGTGGAAAATGATCAGCACCATTTGGGGGCCATTGTCCAACACGACCACAATCACTCACATGAAACAACTCACGACCATCACTTCAGTTTTTCTTTATCGACGGAAAGTACTGAACAACATCAAGATAATGATGGCTGGCACGAACATCAACATAAACACGGTATAAATATTCAATTAAACATTGACTTACCTTCCTTGTTTGCACTCGACTTTCATAGCACAGCACTACCCCCGCTAACTGCATACCGATTTACCCTCAACTCACTTAGTCACGCGCCCGCCGTACCCCCACCCAACAACCTGTAATTCTGGGCGATACGCCCGTTTATATCGTTTTTAAAGTTCGATCAGGTTTTGTCACCTAGTTGATGGTGTCAGCCTGTATCGGTTCGCGATACTCGATAATCAGGTTATTTCAAAATGAAAATTTATTTTAACCACCCTTGCTCCGTTTTACGGTTTGCAATGGTGACGTTACTCCTATTCTTGTCCTTAGCTATTTTTCCTGCAGATGTGCTAGCGCATGGCGTCACCGAAGGGGATAAAGGTTTTATCCAGGAAAGTAGTGGGATCATGATTCTCCCATTTATATATTTAGGCGCAAAACACATGGTCACCGGTTATGACCATCTACTATTTTTAGTTGGTGTTATCTTTTTCCTTTATCGGTTTAAGGATGTAGGCATTTACGTCAGTCTTTTTGCGCTAGGGCACACCCTCACATTAATGACTGGCACACTAATGCAGATAAGTGTCAATGCATATCTTATTGATGCCATTATTGGTTTTTCCATTGTTTACAAAGCGTTAGACAATCTTGGTGCATTTCAGCAGTGGTTCGGTTTCCAGCCGGACACTCGCATCGCCACCATGATATTTGGTCTGTTTCACGGTTTTGGTTTGGCAACAAAAATACTTGATTACCAAGTATCAGCAGACGGGTTAGTCACAAACCTTATTGCATTTAATGTCGGAGTTGAGCTTGGGCAATTATTGGCATTGGGTGTCATTTTGATTGCCATGGGTTTCTGGCGTCGCTCCGAAAGATTTTCTCGCCAAGCATACACTGCGCAAGTGCTCTTAATGACCGCAGGCTTCTTGCTGACAGGTTATCAACTCACTGGCTATTTCATTGCCTGACATTTATCAAATATTAAGACAGGAAAATAATCATGCATATAAACAACGAGTCATCAACATCGGCACTGCCCTCTTCTATACAACTTTTAAAATCAACGGTCTACGCTTCGATAGCTGCATTGGTTTTGCTGCTGACGATTGTCATGCCAGCAGAATATGGCATCGACCCCACCGGGGTTGGCAGTGTTACCGGTCTTAAACGTATGGGCGAAATAAAAATGGCCTTGGCTGACGAGGCTGCTGCTGAAGCTCAAGCAATCGCGACTGCAATTAATTCATCATTAGCAGATTCAAGCATTGAACCTGACTCCCCTGTTGAGACAAACCCCGCCATTCCAGAAGTTTCACAGGCAGATGCTTCACAACAGACCATTGCTGGGGAAAACGAATCTATGGCTACCCGAAATGATGCAATGGAAGTGTTGCTTGCTCCGGGTGTAGGAAAAGAGATCAAAGTTAAGCTAGCGAAAGGCAAAATCGTTCAGTACAGCTGGCAGTCTGAGGGAGGTATCGCCAACTTTGATGTTCATGGCGACTCTGTAGCACTTGATATTGATTATCACAATTACAGCCGTGGAGCTGAACATAGCAGTAGCGGTGAGTTAGAAGCTGCATTTGATGGCAATCACGGGTGGTTCTGGCGTAACCGTACGGACAGTCCGATTGTTGTGAAAATACAAACAAGTGGCGAATATACCGACATTTTCCTTGTTGAATAGGGAGCCGTTATGCAAGTTCGAAAGACAATATTGATAGGAACAATAACATCGACCCTATTCATGTTACCTGGCTGGCTACTTGGTGCTGAGAAACTCACATTGGAACAGGCTGTTAACCGTACCATTACACAGAATCCAGATCTCAGGGCTTTTGGGTTCGAAATGCGAGTACAAGACAGTGCCATTTTACAAGCTACTCTGTCCCCAAAACCTGAATTGACCATTGCTGTTGAGGATGTGCTTGGTACAGGTGTAGCGCAAGGACTATCCGGATCACAAACCACTGTCAGTATCAGCTGGATTCTTGAAGGAGAGCTGCGTCAACGTCGAATAGATGCGGCTCGTACTGGCTCCTTAGTTTTGGCCAGTGAAGCAGCAGTCATGCGCCTGGATGCAGCAGCGCAGACAGCTCGTGAATACACAAAGGCAATGGCCCTGCAGGCACGTTTAGAGTTAGCCGAGCAGGCAATTGCTCTTGCCTCTGACGCTGTAGCAATGATTAGCCAACGAGTTAATGCAGGTACCTCTCCTAGGTCTGAATTGGCCAGAGCTCGTGCAGAGTTATCCATGAGGGAACTGATACTGGAGGATCTGAACCACGCATTGCTCGGGTCTTTCCATCGTATTGCAGCTCAATGGGGATCACTAGATCCAAGCTTCGATCGTGTGGAAGGGAATCTTATGAACCTTCCTGCTGCAGAGAGTTATTCAACACTGGAGAGTCGTGTTGAACAGAATCCAGATCTAATGCGGTTCTTGTCAGAGAAGCGACTATACGAAAGCACCCTTCAATTGGAACAGGCTAGAAAGGAATCGCCATGGCGTTTTAATGCAGGGGTGCGGCGATTAGAGAGTAGTTCAGATGTTGGTTTTATAGGTGGCGTAACTATTCCTTTGAATCGCGGAAACCTTAATCAAGGCCGCATAGAGGAAGCCAGGGCTAGGTTGGAGCAAGCATCTGCTAGAGAAAATGCCGAGCGAGTTCGTGTAATGACATCGTTATTCCTGTTTCATCAGGAGCTGGAACACAGTTTGCACATAGCAACATCTTTGCAAAACGATGTGATTCCGGAATATGAGCAAGCATTAACTGAAGTCAGTCGCGCCTACAAGCTTGGTAGTTCCAGTTATATGGAGTGGCTGCAGGTTCAAGATGACCTACTCACAGCTCGAGAAGAATTACTCGAAGCCAGTACTCTTGCACATCAAAACATAATTGAAATTGAACGACTGACTGGCGTGCGCATTGCGCAGGCTAAATCTGTTGAATGAGGCTAACCATGTACTCAATTTTGAAATCTTTAATAAATACTGAACGTTTACGGGGAGCCGCTTACATGGCTCCGTTGATATTGATATTACTGCTTATCTCGTGCAGTGAATCAACGCAAAAAGATATAACTATGGCTGAAACAGATGGCGTGAACACTGATGAGCGCGGGCCTAATAACGGGATCATGTTACGTGATGGTGATTTTGAACTTGAACTTGCTATCTTTGAAACAGGGGTTCCTCCTGAATATCGAGCATGGGCTACGAAGGGGAATAATCCTATTGATCCATCTGAAATCAACCTTAACGTCCAGCTTACTCGCCTAGGAGGTGTTATAGATGATATTGATTTCGTGCCGACTGGTGATGCACTCCGTGGTGATATGGTGATTTACGAGCCGCACTCTTTTAGGGTTTCAGTAACTGCACAATATAATGGTGCCATTCATCATTGGGCTTATGACAGCTTTGAAGGGCGCACGATGATTGAGCCTGTCGTAGTAGAGGCACTTGGCATCCAAACAGAAATTGCTGGGCCTGCGATTATCGAGGAACAGATTTCCGTTTATGGCCGGATAGTGGCTAATACCGATAGCATATCTAAGGTCCAGGCACGGTTCGATGGGAAGATTGAAACAATTGCATTCTCTCTAGGCGACTATGTCAATGCTGGCGATACGTTGGCAGTCATTGAAAGCAATCAAAGTCTGACTACGTTCAATCTTATCTCTCCTATAAGCGGTCTTATTACTGAAAAAAATGCAATTAGCGGTGAACCAACAGCGGGTAGAGTGCTTTTCACCATCACTGACACCTCAACTGTTTGGGCTGATTTAGCCATATTCCCAGCTGATTTAAATCGTATTCGTGGTGGGGAGCAAGTACGAATACATACGCCTTTTTCAGAAACAACCTTAACCAGCAAAATCTCAAGAATTATGCCAGAAATAGCGAATAATCAGGCTGTAACAGCGCGTGTTGTGTTGGAAAACCCGACCGGCTCCCTGCGGGTAGGCACCTGGGTCGAGGCTAGAATTAATGTTGCTGAACATGAAGTCCCGTTAGCGGTTAAACGAGAAGGACTGCAATCATTTCGTGACTTCACTGTCGTTTACGCACAAGTAGGCAACGAATTTGAAGTCAGAATGCTCGAAATGGGACGCCAGTCAGATGAGTGGGTAGAAATATTGGGAGGCCTTGAGCCTGGAACACGATATGTCACAGAGAATAGTTACATATTAAAAGCAGATGTTGAAAAGTCCGGCGCATCTCACGACCACTAAGGAGCCATCATGCTTGAATCAATCATTAATTTCTCCCTGGCTCGGCGTGGTTTAATACTGACACTAACAATCATGCTAGTTGGTCTGGGGGTCTGGAACTTTAACCGCCTACCTATCGACGCTGTGCCAGATATCACTAATGTACAGGTAGCTGTAAATACATCGGCTCCAGGCTATACGCCTTTGGAGGTTGAACAACGGATTACGTTCGTTCTGGAAAATGCCATGAGCGGAATGCCGGGTTTATCCTACACACGCTCTGTTTCTCGATATGGGCTGTCTCAGGTGACAGCTATATTTGAAGATGGTACTGATATTTATTTTGCTCGACAGCAGGTCAGTGAACGTATTGCCGCAATTAGAAATGAGTTACCTACAGGGCTTGAACCAGAAATGGGTCCAATCGCTACTGGTCTTGGCGAAATTTTTATGTTCACAGTAGATGCTGAGCCAGGTGCAACTAACCCTGATGGTTCTATGGTCACTCCTACTGACCTGCGCAGTGTGCATGATTGGATCATAAGACCTCAACTTCTACGCGTACCTGGTGTTGTTGAAGTTAACCCTATAGGTGGCTTCAGAAAAGAGATACTCGTGGCTCCAGATCCGACTAAATTACTCACTTTTGATGTTAGTAGCTCTGAAGTTTTTAATGCTCTGCAGAAAGATAACAGAAATAAAGGTGTCGGTTTCATCGAGAATAATGGTTCGCAATTACTAATGCGTGTGCCAGGCCAGGCAAGCACTCTTGATGATTTGCGAAATGTTGTAATTAAGCAACGAGACAGCATACCTGTACTGGTTAGTGATGTTGCTAAAGTATCGATTGGGCAGGAGTTGCGCTCAGGCGCCGCTACTCAAAACGGGCGAGAAGTCGTCATGAGCACTGTGTTTATGCTGGTTGGTGAAAACAGTAGAGAGGTCGCTAACAATACAGCTATCCGTTTACAGGAGATTCAATCAAGTTTGCCACCCGGCATTACAGCTACCGCTGTTTATGACCGCACTACCCTGGTTGACAAAACTCTTCAAACAGTTGAGAAAAATCTAATAGAGGGTGCATTGTTGGTAATCGCCGTACTCTTTCTATTATTGGGCAACATAAAAGCGGCCCTTTTGACGGCAGCTGTTATTCCAATTGCCATGTTAATGACCATAACCGGGATGGTTCAAACACGTGTTAGTGCGAACTTGATGAGTCTCGGGGCGCTAGATTTTGGTCTAATCATCGATGGCAGTGTCATTATTGTAGAAAATTGCCTTCGTCGCTTAAGTCAAGCGAGCGAACAAGGAAAACTAGAGCTCAAACGACGATTAGAGGTAGTTTCAACTGCTACACGTGAGGTAATTCGCCCTGCTTTATTTGGGGTGTTTATCATTACCGCTGTATATATACCTATTTTCGCGCTGGATGGTGTAGAAGGTAAGATGTTTCATCCGATGGCGATCACAGTTGTGATAGCTCTGCTATGCGGTATGTTGCTTAGTATTACTTTTGTGCCAGCTTGTGTCGCTATCTTGTTCAATAAACCGGTGGTAGAAAAGAAGAATCCAATTATGACGGTGGCACATTCTTTATATAGACCTGCGCTAAAAACAGCACTTCATCTACGTTGGTTGGTTGTTGTGATTGCTGTTGTGTTGGTTGGTTTGTGCGGGTCGTTGGTCATGCGTATGGGCGCAGAATTTATTCCAAATTTAGATGAGGGTGATATTGCCATGCATGCTCTGCGCATACCAGGCACATCGCTTGACCAGGCTATAGCGTTGCAGTTTAAACTTGAGGAAGAAATACGCCAAATACCAGAAGTGGAGCGTGTTTTCTCCAAGATAGGTAGTGCTGAGGTCGCAACTGATCCTATGCCGCCAAGTGTAGCCGACACGTTTATTATCTTAAAAGAACGAGATCAATGGCCTGACCCATCAAAACTCAAATCAGAGGTGATGTCAGACCTTGAAACCATAGTGACACCAATCCCAGGTAATCGTTATGAGTTCTTGCAACCAATCCAAATGCGATTTAATGAGCTTCTAGCCGGTGTACGTAGTGAGCTTGCTATACAGGTGTTTGGTGACGACTTTGATCAGCTGATTGAAATAGGTACTGAGATTGAAAATATTGTTGCAGGCATTCCAGGGGTAGCAGACCTTGCTTTAGAGCAAACCACAGGGCTGCCAGTCATGACTTTACAACCGCGTCGGGAAAATTTAGCGCGACTGGGTTTAAGCATTACAGAGCTTCAAGATACATTAGCTATGGCATTGGGAGGTGCCGTTGCAGGTCAGTTCTATGAGGGGGACCAACGCTCTGATATCGTTCTAAGATTATCAGAAGAAAGACGCAGTGATCCTGACTCCTATCAAACCCTCCCTGTGATGTTGCCTGATGGTGGTTATGTTCCTTTAGGGGAAGTAGCCAATATCAGCATTAGCACTGGTTATAATCAGGTATATCGTGAAAATGGAAAGCGCAGAGTGGTCGTCACTGCAAATGTCCGTGGACGTGATCTAGGCTCGTTTGTTAATGAAGTACAGCAATCGGTACAACGTAACGTAGAGGTGCCGCCGGGTTACTGGGTTGAGTATGGGGGGACATTTGAACAGCTGCAGTCAGCTTCACAGAGGTTACTGATAGTAGTTCCCGCTACTCTCTTGCTTATTGCATTATTATTGGTGATGGCTCTAGGCTCCATACGAGACTCTGCCATTATCTTTTCAGGTGTACCGCTTGCATTAACAGGGGGAGTGCTGGCGTTACTGGTTCGAGATATACCTCTATCTATCTCTGCTGGAGTTGGGTTCATTGCCCTGTCAGGTATAGCCGTACTTAATGGTTTAGTTATGCTTTCCTTTATTAGGGATTTAGCCACACAGGGACACAAACTTGATCATGCGATTATAGAAGGCGCTGTTGGACGCTTAAGGCCCGTCATGATGACTGCATTGGTAGCTTCATTGGGATTTATACCGATGGCTTTGAATAGTGGAATCGGTTCCGAGGTTCAACGTCCATTAGCAACAGTAGTGATCGGAGGCATTATCACCTCTACCTTATTGACACTGTTTGTGTTGCCTGCACTTTATCGACTGGTTCACAACAAGGAATAATCTTCCATCATTAGACTAAAATTAAATTCACAACAACTGCGGTGTTGCACTGCAGTTGTTGTGAATATTTTCTTAATGAAGTTTTAAAGTTCTTATTTTATTGAGAAAACAATATTCTCGGATATAGGCAAATACCCACTATTATCAACTCTTGTGTCTAAAAAATATTCTAGTAATTCAAGTGGAAACTACTGTTTCCTGCTTCATTAATTGTTCGTGTACTTCTCTGCATTTCCTAAATCTTGAGCACTCGCGACTCTCAACAAGGTAACCTTTCAGCAACAGCAATTCCGATTACCACGGGGTAGAAACCGTACGATAATTAGGATTTAATAAGAATTGGAGTTTCATCCATGCTTGGCCACTATATGATGCTGACCGGCCCTGATTTTCCAATAGTACCCACTTATTTATTAGTGGGTACTGCAGCAGCTTCAAACCTTGCTGCAGCGCACTGTGAGCGCCGAGCAGCGCAACCACCACCTAGAAGCGGTCAACTCCAAACGCCCACACGAGTTATTGCTGCTGCGCCGTTTGAAGTTCGGCAAACACAACGAGTAGCTCACCCCCTGCAGCAAAGCCTGTTAGAGGACATCATCGATATCGATACCAGTGCCATCGAGCAGGAGTGGGCTGACCAGATCAAAGATGAACTGATCACGATCAGCAACAAACCCAAAGCGCAGCCCAAGTGTGTGGCACTACCGCCTGAGCTGCCGCGCACAAAGATACGGCACGAACCGAACAACACCCAATGCCAGTGCGGCTGCCAGATCAAGCGCATCGGTGAAGAGGTCAAAGAGAAACTGGACTACACCCCGGGCGTGTTCAGCGCCGAGCAGCACATCCGTGGCAATGCACCGAATGTGAAACACTGGGCCAGGCGGCGGTATCAGCGCATGTAATCGACAAAGGTCTGCCTTCCACCGGACTGCTCGCTCATGTGCTGGAGCCGGGCAAGAAAAAGACCCACCCCGCATACATCTGTGCCTACTGCACCACAGCTTATGGCGATGCCAAAGCGGTGGGTCTATGACTTTGCACCCGGGCGCACCGGCTAACATGCCCGGCGCTTCCTTGGGGACTGGCAGGGCAAACTTATCTGAGACGATTACAGCGGTTACAAAGCCCTGGTTCCACAGCAGCGTACTTACTGTGGCAACAAAAAGGCAAACCACTGGCTGATGACTTACACATCTGGCTGATCACCCACCGGCACAAGATGCCCGATGGCACTGCTACAGCCAAGGCAATCGATTACAATTGAAAACGCTGGAGCGCAATAACCCGTTATCTGGATGATTGGGCCGTGCCCGTGCCCATCGACAACAATCAGGTCGAGAACCAGATCCGTCCCTGGCCGCTTCCGTTCCTGCTTGCTTACCATATCAATTCCCTCGAACATTAATACCCTTTCGAGATTTTCATTCAAGAGTTAAGGCAACAATCCTGGATGAGCTGCCGGGCGTGCTAATAGCCATCACCAGATACTGCTTGCCATTGTGCATGTACGTCATAGGGACACCTGTTACGGTGCCGGGCATTTCTATTTCGGCTACAATAGACCCCGTAGTTTTGTCCAACGCCCAAAGGACCGGGCTCCCGCCTACACCTTCGCCGGCAAACAAGAGTGATTTGGTCAACACCAGACCTGACCGGGTGGGTTTGCCGGTACGTCCAATGTCGATGCCTTGAAGCAAGGGATGATTTGCGATTTCATCTGGCGTGTCGCCATTCGCAACCTGCCAAACATGTTCACCCGTGACCATATTGATTGCAGTGATACGCCCATAAGGTGGCTTCACCAACGGGATTCCTTCTATGTTGGGAGGCGTGCCACCACCATGAATATACGCCACGCTGGAGGCCGCAGGATCGTTGACCAGTGCCATCACGCTTGTTGCTGTTCTGGATGGAACGTAAATGATGCCCGTATCTGGGTCATAAGCAGCGCCCTCCCAATTCGATCCGCCGGTAGCAGAGGGCAGAAGCAAGGTTCCGAGCGTGCCATCTGGCCCTTTGAAAACAGAAGGCGGCGTGAAAGGAGACCCGCTCATTCGATAATCTGAAGCTATCTCCATCGCTTTGGCGTGTATCTCTGGGGTGAAGTCGACAAGGTCGTCTTCTTGAAAGCCCTGACGGTCGTAAGGAGCAGGAAGTAAGGGGAATGGCTGTGTTGCGGCGGTCCACTCGCCTGGCACATCAGTTTGTGGTACTGGGCGCTCTTCGACAGGAAACAGTGGCTCACCGGTTTTTCGATTGAACATGAACAGGTGCGATTGTTTTAGCGTCTGGATTGCCGCGCGAGTGCCATCCGGCAAATCGACCAGCAGTGGCGCCGAAGGCGTATCCCAGTCCCAGATGTCGTGATGGGTAGTTTGGAAGTACCACTTCATTTCGCCCGTCTTGTAATCTACTGCGACCGTCGAGCTGGAGAAAAGATTATTGCCAGGCCGGTCTCCGCCATATCGATCGCCCGTTGCAGATTCTACGGGCAAGTAGACCAGCCCCAGCTCTTTATCGGCAGACATGGGCGCCCACATTCCGGCGTTACCTGTAAAATCTGCACCGGAAATCCAGGACTCATAGCCAATATCGCCAGGCTCGGGAATGGTTTTGAATGTCCACAAAAGCTCCCCGGTCGAGACATCAAATCCACGGATATCTCCCTTTACGTTCTCGCGGGCAATTGGGCGCATGCCCACAAGATGTGCTGCGCCAGTGATCACAACCCCATCTATTGCCAGTGGCATAAAGGACATACCGATATCTATATCGTCACGACCTGGGCCAAGACGCAGGCCCTGCTGCAAATCCACCCACCCATCGGAGCCGAACGATTCTATTGGGCGGCCCGTCTGAGCGTCCAAAGCAACAAGAAAATACCCTGGTGTAATAGTAAAAATAATTTCTTGGCCATTATTATTGTAATAGGTCAGACCTTTGCCAGACCCTTTGCGAGGAGCATCTTCAAAGCGTTGTCCTTCCTGCGGATTCCACGTCCATTTGATTTGCCCGGAACCTGCATCCAACGCAACCACATTTCGAGTTGCGCCTGCCGTCGCGTAAAGCGTCCCATTAACCATCAGCGGCGTCGTGACACTAACTGTCTCTGGCCGTGGGCCGAAGGGACCGGTGTCAAATGTCCACGCGATCTTCAATGAGTCTACATTGGAAGAGTTAATCTGGTCCAGCGGAGAGTAGCGAATTGAGCGTTCATCACCATTGTAATGAGTCCACGGCTGGCTGCCAGTTTGAGCCACCTCAGCCGCTCCAGGGTTAATTCGAAGTTCCGCTAGAGCATTGGCCGAAATCTGGCCATTAGGGATCTGGATATTGCCCGACTGGAGAATAAATGCGGTCAGATCAAGATACTGAGTATTGGTCAATGAGCCCGGGGTCTCTGCTGGCATGGTCGTTCGGATTTGATTGAACAACTCGTCACCCGTACGACCTATCCAGCGTGCTCGAAGCCGGCCATCCATCTCGGCGGGAACATGGCACCTGGAACATTCCGACTCGAATATTGTTTGGCCGCGCTCGACATTCCCATCCTGTCCCTGAGCTGCGCTGATCGCGAAGAGGCTGACAAGCAGCGCTGCTGATAATCTAAACATACATAATCCTCGTAACGAGTTAGGCTTAAAGTAAGACTTTTCCAGATTGAATCATAGATATTATTGGCACACGACCCCTAATACGCCATACTGATTTTTGCCTGAACATTGCGGTCACGACGCTCCACGCAGGAGGTCAGATTTCTCTTCATGTCTTCTCGGCATCGATACCATATATCGAAGACTGCGTTTCGGCCAAATGATCATTCGTATCACGCCCCATAGCTGGGAGTTGGAAGTTAAAGGTCCGGGCGGCGGCTGTTTGACGAAAGGTCGATGCGCAGATCCGTCGCATATTGCACTCCGCCTTGAATCTCTTCGGTCGCAACAACCCCCGTGGAAAACAGGAGGCAGATCACTAAAGCTACAGGGCAATGGTAGAATCTCGGGCTGTACTGGGTCTTCGGGATCGTCTCCGCATGCAAGCATTTATCTTCACATGCTACTGCACATTCACCAGGTCTAGGGCCGACTTAAGCCCCCTTGCCAGCGCTTCCGGTGCGCCCACTCCCCAGAAATGCATAAAAAACAGCCGGGGTTCCTCCTCAAGCATGTGATTATGCAGCGCGGTAACCTCGATATCGTTGTCACGCAAAGCTCGCAGAACTGGATTGACTTCGTCCGCTGTCAGAACAAAGTCGCCGGTAGTTGCAGCCTCGTCGCCGCCGGCAGACTGGAAATTTATAGCCTGTCTCTTATACACATCTCCGAGC
>OJHY01000273.1_pt1 | contig 15224 bp, 13 predicted proteins | sample 1595301 | NCBI WGS metagenome assembly OJHY01 (sample SAMN05416880, study PRJEB24817) | seawater metagenome | isolation source: Sea water | place: Canada:Atlantic | collected 2013-11 | reverse complement strand
CTACACGTAAGGAGTCGTCGGCAGCGTCAGATGTGTATAAGAGACAGGTGTTGTACCAACCGGGAAATCAATCTCATCATAGGCAACCAGCACTTCTGATGGTTCTATATTGAAATAGTTCACCATTGTGGCGACAGATAAACCGCTGCGGTTCATGAAAGTGGTGGGGAAGAGTAAACGCAGATCCTGACCTTCTGCGGTCAGGCGGCAAGTCATGCCGTGGAAGCGGGCTTCAGCGCGGAGTTCGCCCTGATAGCGTCGACAGATGGCGTCGAGAAACCAGACGCCGACGTTGTGACGATTATACTGATATTGTGGGCCGGGGTTCCCCAGACCCACAATCAGTTTGAGCTTGTTATCGCTCATGCAGCTTCCGGCTTACTCGTCGCCAGACTCAGCTGCTTCGCCTTCGGCATCATCAGCTGCATCATCTGAACCGCCGCGAGGTGCTTTAACTGTTACAACAGCGTGGTCAGCATCTTCACCGTGCGTCAGGTCAACACTGGTAACACCTTTCGGGAAGTTGATCTCGGAGATGTGAATAACTTCACCCACATCCAGGTTTTCAACATCAATTTCCAGGAACTCAGGCAGGTCTTTAGGCAGACAGGTAACTTCCAGTTCCGTGATGGTGTGCAGGATGCTGCCACCGCCCAGTTTAACGCCTTTACACTTGCTCTCGTTGATGAAGTGCAGAGGTACTTTGACGTTAATAGTCTGCTTGGCGCTAACGCGCTGGAAGTCAGCGTGCATGATCAGTGGCTTGGACGGATGACGTTGCAGATCTTTGATAACTACCTGTTCGTCTTTGCCGTCAATTTCCAGCGTGATGATGTGCGAGAAAAACGCTTCGTTCTGAACAGCCTTGGCGATCACACGGTGCTCAATAGCGATTGACTGTGGCTTCTTCTGTTTGCCGCCATAGACAATGGCAGGTACTTCGTGTGCCAGACGACGCAGGCGGCGGCTCGCACCTTTCCCCAGGTCGTTCCGGGCAGTTGCAGTTAGTTTAAACTCATTGGACATGGTGTCCCTCCAGTTTCTAAAGCTGGATAATAATTCGCGACCAATTATTACCCAGGCCAGTGATGAGGCAGTGGCAGTTGTTGCCGCTACCCGTTAAGCATCAGAGCTCTGTTGCATCGAACATGGCGCTGATGGATTCTTCATTGCTGACGCGTCGTATTGACTCAGCCAACAGGCGTGCCATGCTTAACTGGCGCACCTTTTTACATTTCTTGATTTCATCGCTCAGTGGAATCGTGTCAGTGACGACCAGTGAGTCCAATGGCGAATTGGCAATGTTGCTTGCGGCGTTGCCTGACAGAACCGGGTGCGTACAGTAGGCAATTACTTTGTCGGCCCCGTGCTCTTTTAGCGCCGCCGCTGCTTTACACAAAGTACCGGCGGTATCGACCATGTCGTCAACAATCAGACAGGTACGGCCTTTCACTTCACCGATAATATGCATGACCTGGGCTTCGTTCGCCTGAGGCCGACGTTTGTCGATGATAGCCAGGTCAACGTTGAGCTGTTTGGCTACGGCGCGGGCGCGGACAACTCCGCCGATATCGGGAGACACTACCGTCAGGTTTTCATAGTTCTGACGAACAATGTCCTCTGTCAAAACCGGAGATCCATAAACGTTGTCTACCGGGATACTAAAGAAGCCCTGGATTTGCTCGGCGTGAAGATCAACTGTCAGCACTCGGTTGATACCCACGGCTGAAATCATATCAGCAACGACTTTGGCGCTGATGGCAACACGAGAAGAGCGAACACGTCGATCCTGGCGGGCATAACCAAAATAGGGAATAACCGCTGTGATGCGGTTTGCTGAGGCGCGGTGCATGGCATCTGCCGTCAGCAGCAGCTCCATTAAGCTGTCATTGGTCGGCGCACAAGTCGACTGAATGATAAAAACATCTTTACCGCGAACATTCTCGAGAATTTCAACGGCAACTTCGCCATCACTGAATTTGCCGATTTGGGCCTCACCAACCGGGATACCAATGTACCGGGCAATTTTTTCCGCCAGCATAGGGTTCGCATTGCCGGTGAATACCATTAAGTTGTTAGCCATGTGCTGATTACCTTCAGGTTTGCCGCCGATATTGCTACGAAATCGGGACAGCGTCGCTTTGTTCAGTGGACGTTTGATGGTGAATTCCGCCTGTTGTGTCGTTGTGCATTCCTGGTCAGGGTTTGACGACTGGGTTCGCTATGGTGTGAGAACCGTCATTCCTAATGCGAACCGAACCGACTTGTCGGAATCCGACCAACCGGGCTTTTGGGCTCAGTCGGAGATCAGGCGGACTCCTAGGGAAAATGGCTGGGGTGGCAGGACTCGAACCTACGCATGCGGGGATCAAAACCCCGTGCCTTACCAACTTGGCGACACCCCAGTAATACTGCGTTATTTTACGCTATCGAACTGAAAATTACAGCCCTTTAGGGGGGCGGTATTATGCACTATTCAGTTCGGGTTGCCTAGATGTCACTGACAGAAAATTACAGGCATTTCAGTACCGGGGACCGGTTAACGCCTTTCGCTATCCAACCTTTCGTGCCGGACAAAGCGGGGTCTTCTGCCGTGTTCAGTGCTTGCAACACGTTTCTGGCGGCCTGCTCTGATGCCATCGGAGCAAAAACACTTGAGCCAGTGCCTGTCAGTCTTGCCGGGCCAAATTTCGAAAGCCATTGTATGGCTGAATCAACCTCGGGATACAGGCGTCTGACCAGTGGTTCACAGTCATTTCGGGACTGCCCTGCCAGAAAGGCGGCTATTTTGATGGGAGAGGAGTCTCGTGTCAATTGCTGATGTGAAAAAATTTCACCGGTATTGACGTGGCAGGCAGGGCTTAATACAACAAAATAAGGCTCTGGTAATGTTACCGGGGTGAGTTTTTCGCCAATTCCTTCAGCCCAGGCTGAATGCCCCATCACGAATACGGGTACATCTGCGCCCAGTGATACACCCAGTTCGGCTAACGCTTCCAGCGTCAGGTTCGTTTGCCATAAATGATTGAGACCGATCAATGTTGTTGCGGCATCGGAGCTGCCACCACCCAGCCCGGCGCCTGCCGGGAGATGTTTGTACAATGTGATATGGGCTCCCAGCCCGGTCCGGGTGTGCTGCTGTAATTGCCTGGCGGCACGAACAACCAGGTTGTTATCGGGGGCGCCCAGTGTCTGGTCCTGGCATTCAAAGGTGATTTGTCCGTCCGGCTGTATGCTGATCTCAAGCTCATCGCCATGATCCAGTAACTGAAATAACGTTTGCAGCTCATGGTAGCCATCAGGTCGCCGGCCTGTTATGTGCAAAAACAAATTCAGTTTTGCCGGGGCAGGAAGTCTCAGGGGACGGGTGCTGTTTTCACTCATCGCTGTCATCGCCAGTTTCTGTCAACGTCCAGTTGAGTCTGACCAGGTCCAGTCGCAATGGTGACTTGCTCAGTCTGATGCGAGTGGGCAGTGATGCCAGGCCGTAGTTAGTGTAGGCCAGGTACTGCACTTGCCAGCCGTTCTGATTAAGAGACGAAACCTGGTTGAGTTCGCCGAAAGTGAGTTCGGCTGCCATACCCGGAAAAGGCGCTCCTTTGATCCAATAGTGCAGATAATGAATGGGTAACTCAAAGCCAAGCTGGTCGTAGAAGAGCATTTCCGGCTCTTCGCTGATAAAGGGGGGCTCTCCTGCCTGTATGACGGTGACCCGTTCGGCTGTGCCGCTGATTTCGGTTGCGCCGATATTGAAAGTGCCCCAGAGATTGACCTGAAACTCTTCCTGTTGCTGCCACCAGCGAATCCGGGCCGATTGTGAATCCTGGTTATCCCGAACGTGCAAAGAACCTTGTATTGACCACTCTTGTAACTGGTTCAAAACCTGCTGGCGCTGCTCCCAGGCAGCGTTTACCGGGGCGTCCATACGGTCAGTGCCTGCACATCCGACCAGCAAGGTCAGTGCAAGCAGGGTAGAAAGAAGACGCAGCCCGCTCATAGTGGCAGTTCAATCTCCTGGCGTTCCAGGGCATCATGGATGAATTCGCTGTCAGGGTCTTTATCCAGCCCTTCCTGCCAGATCATCATCGCCTCGCCTTGTCTGCCCAGCGACCAGAGTACTTCACCAAGGTGTGCTGCGACTTCAGGGTCTGGAAACGCGTCATAAGCGCGTTGCAAATTGACCAGCGCATCCTGCAGATAACCCAGCTTGAACTGGATCCAGCCCAGGCTGTCTATGATGGCCGGGTCGTCAGGCATCAGTGTGATGGCTTGTTCGATGAGAGCCAGCGCCTCTTCGTAACGATCCGTGCGCACTGTCAGTGAATAACCCAGATGGTTCAGTGCCTGTGCATTGTCAGGTTGTATTGACAGAATTGCACGCAGGTCTGCTTCGGTGGCAGGGAAGTCGTCTAGCGTTTCATTCAGGCGCGCCCGTGTAAACAGCAGGTCGATATTTTCAGGGGCGACAGCCAGAGCCTGGTCGAGGACGACAGCGGCGCGTTCGTATTCTTGCGCCGATATGAGTGCCTGGGCCTGCAGGTTGGCCGCCACGGGAGCCAGTTCGGGGCGTGCCTCGGCAATTTCTCCGGCGGTATCACTGGCTTCCTGGTAGCGCTGTTCGTCAACCAGTAGTTGTAGGCGCTGGCGTTGCGCGCTCAACCAGGCATTAGATTGCCTGTTGATCTGTCCAAAATGGCGCAGTGCTTCATCGGTCGCCCCTCTGTCCTGAAGAATGGATGCCAGGTAATAGTGAGCTTCATCGCTGCGGTGACGTGCTTGTATCAGTTCGCGGAACTGGCTCTCGGCCACAGTCAGGCGTTCCAGTTCAAGGTTGATGAGGGCAAGCGAATACAGGGTTTCAACGTCGCCGGGGCGAGCGGCCATGAGTGCGTCGAATTGCTCGGCAGCGGCCTCCAGCTTACTGTTCTCGACCAGTAACTGGGCAAAGCTGTAGCGTAGTAAGCGGTGGCGCGGGTATCTCTCGACCCCTAGTGCCAGCAAACTCTCTGCTTCCTCATTACGGTCAGAGTTTTGCAGTATCTGTGCCTCGACCAGCAATATCCGTGGTGAGTCGCCAAAACGCTCGCGGGCCTGGTCCAGTTGTGCTTGTGCGGATTCGGTTTTGCCACTTTGATCATGAAGCTGAGCCAGGGCCAGGTATAGCGATGTTTGTTCGGGATAACGGCTCTGGATCGCTGTCAGCCGTTCAATAATAATGTTTCGCTGGCGATCCTCCAGGTTAAATGTGCGGGCAGATATCAGTGCAAAATCAATATCGCCGCCCAGTTCCAGTACCTGCTCAAGATGCGGTATCGCACGGATAAACTGGCCTTGTTCAATATATTGGTAGCCAATCACCAGGTGGGGGTTGCGGGCATTGGGTTCCACTTCAAGCCAGCGGTTGGCGATTTCCTGCATCGCCCGGGCGTTGCCAACAGCAGAGGCGAACTCGAGAGCGCGGCCAAGAATGCCGGGGTCACCGGTCTCCATACCCAGATGATAGTAGGATTCGGCTGCCTGTGGCATATAGCCGCGCATGCCGCCAATCTCCCCGAGTAGTGCCGTTTCCAACTCGTCGCGGGTGAAATTGCCGTAATTCTCCTCTGGTTCGGGAGGTGTGGTTTCGGCCGCGGTTTGATCGTCTGCGACAACGACAGAGGCGCTGTCAGACGCTTCGGAAGCAGTTTCTTGAGGGGCATCTGTTGCTGTGCTGGTGCATTGCCATAGCACAAGGCAGGCAATGCTGAGTGTGAAATTTCTGTACTTCATCATGATAATTGGGTGGTCCAAGTCCCACGAGTATTGCCGGATTGTAGCAAGTGTCGGCCATGATACATAATTGGGCAGGAAAACATTGGCGAATTCTAGTAATATAGCGCACTTTTTCCATTCAAGGTTGGCTATGGCGCTGGTTCTGCTTGGCATAAACCACAACACAGCAAATGTATCACTGCGGGAGCAGGTGGCGTTTCCACCTGAGCGGCTCAATGACGCCTTGCGCCAGGTGGAAGCACTGGCGGGGGTTAATGAGGCCGTCATTGTCTCAACCTGCAACCGAACCGAACTGTATGTGGATGTTGACTGCAATGACGAAGTTCAGGCGCAGGATACCGCTGTGTCCGATGCCAGTCAGCATGCCCATCAGCAGCAACTGTTGAGCTGGCTGAGTGATTTTCATGATGTCAACTTTGAAGAGCTGTCCGGGTGTAGCTATTTTTCCTGGTATGAGGATGTCATCCGCCATTTGATGAGAGTGGCTTGTGGCCTTGACTCGATGGTACTGGGTGAACCGCAGATACTGGGTCAGATAAAGTCCGCTTATGCGGTGGGCAAAGAGCTGGGTGCTGCCAAAGGCCAGCTGGGACGTGCCTTTCAGGAAGCCTTCTCAATCGCCAAGGAAGTCAGGACGGATACTGCCATCGGTGAAAACCCGGTTTCTGTTGCTTATGCATCTGTCACGTTGGCGGAACAGATTTTTTCAGATTTTGGCAGCCTGAATGCCCTGTTGATAGGTGCCGGCCATACCATTGAGCTGGTGGCCAGGCATTTGACGGAGCGTGGCCTGAGTCAAATCGTCATTGCCAACCGTACACTGGGCAACGCCGTTAACCTGGGCGAAAAGTTTGGCGCGCGCGGCGTGCTGTTATCAGATATTCCGGAAGAACTGGAAACTGCTGATATCGTGGTGTCTTCGACTAACAGCCAGTTACCTCTGTTAGGCAAGGGGGCTGTTGAACGGGCCTTGAAGGTTCGTCGTCATAAACCCATGCTGCTGGTCGATCTGGCGGTGCCAAGAGATATTGAGCCGGAAGTCGGGCAAATTGCCGATGCCTATTTATATAGTGTCGATGACATCCGGGATGTCATCGAGGATGGCGTAAAAAGCCGGGCCCAGGCGGCTGAGCAGGCTGCTGCTATTATTGAACGTGGCGTGGAAGATTATCTGCGTCAGCAGCGTGAGCGCAATGCGGTGGCAACCTTGCGGGAATACCGTGAGCATGCTGATTCGATTCGCGAGGCCGAACTGGAGAAAGCCATGAAGATGCTTGCCAAGGGAGCTGAGCCTGAAGCAGTGCTGGCTTCGCTGGCCAGAGGTGTGACGAATAAGTTGATACATGCCCCCAGTGTTAAAATGAAACAGGCCAGTGCCGATGGGCGTGATGATGTTGTTCAACTGGCACGTGAGCTGTTTGATCTGAATGGTGATTCATGAAAGCGTCGATAATGCAAAAACTGGAGCATCTCAGTGACCGCTACCAGGAAGTCCAGGCTCTGCTGAGTGATGCTGAAATTATTGCCGACCAGGATCGGTTTCGCGCATTGTCAAAGGAGTTTGCTGAACTGGAGCCTATTGCACTGGAGTTTGCGCAATACCAGGGCGCACAGCAGGATCTGGATTCAGCACAGGGCATGCTTAAAGACAGTGATCCTGATATGCGGGAAATGGCTCGCGAAGAAAGCGAAACACTGAAAACGCAGCTGGCAGATCTTGAACTGTCTCTGCAAAAACTGTTGTTGCCCAAAGATGAGAAAGACACCATGGATGTTTTTCTTGAGATCCGGGCAGGTACCGGTGGTGATGAGGCGGCACTGTTTGCGGGAGACTTGTTCCGTATGTATTCGCTTTACGCTGAGTCGAAAGGCTGGAAGGTTGAGGTGCTCAGTGCTCGGCACGGTGAGCACGGTGGTTATAAAGAAATCATTACCCGTGTTGAAGGGCGCCAGGTCTATGGTCATTTGAAATTTGAATCAGGCGCTCACCGTGTGCAGCGGGTCCCTGAAACGGAGACCCAGGGGCGAATACATACGTCGGCCTGTACAGTTGCCATATTGCCGGCAGCTGATGAGGCAGGGGATATTGAGCTTAACAAGGCAGATTTGAGAATTGATACCTTTCGCGCCAGTGGTGCAGGTGGTCAGCATGTTAACAAAACGGACTCTGCTATCCGCATTACGCATTTGCCTTCCGGCATTGTGGTGGAGTGCCAGGACGAAAGGTCACAGCATAAAAACCGCGCTCGTGCGATGTCACTGCTAAGCGCGCGCCTCAATGATATGGCCCAGGCCGCCGCTGAAAAAGAACAGTCTGACACACGCCGGGTGTTAGTGGGGTCGGGTGACCGCTCCGAACGGATCCGGACATACAATTACCCTCAGGGGCGGGTCACTGATCATCGCATCAACCTGACGTTGTACAAGCTGTCAGAAATCACCGGTGGCCAGTTGGGACTGGTGGTAGAACCCCTGATCAACGAGTACCAGGCTGACTTGCTCGCGGAGCTTGCCGCCTGATATGGCTTGCACAGTCAAGCAACTCATTCAGTCTTCAGCGGCTTTGCTGCGAAGTTCTGATACGGCGTTGCTGGATTCAGAGCTGTTGCTCGCCGAAGTGCTGGGTGTGACGCGTACCCACATCATGATGTACCCGGAGAAGGTGTTGTCTGATGAGCAGCAGGGGCGCTTTCTTAGCTTGATTGATCGTAGAGTGAAGGGTGAGCCTCTGGCTTACATTACCGGTAAACAGGGTTTTTGGACACTTGAGCTGACCGTCACGCCAGATGTGCTGGTACCGCGACCTGAAACAGAGCTATTGGTTGAAATTGCGTTAGACGCGTTGCCCGCCGATCGGCAATGTCGGGTGCTGGATCTGGGCACAGGCTCCGGTGCTATTGCGTTGTCGTTAGCCAGTGAGCGCCCTGCCTGGACTGTCTGTGCCACTGATGCCAGTGCTAGAGCCCTGGCAGTGGCTAATCAGAATGCAAAAAAGTATGGTTTGTCAGACAGGGTCACATGGATAGCCGGTAACTGGTTTGATCCAGTTGCTAGCAGTGACAGGTTTGATCTTATACTGAGTAACCCGCCTTACCTTGCCGATGATGATTCGCACCTTGGGATGGGTGCTTTGCCATTTGAGCCTGTTTCCGCATTGGTGGCTACTGATGCGGGTCTGGGTGATTTCAAAACCATTATTGGCACAGCGCCAGGTTATCTTGTCAATGGTGGGCAGTTACTGGTCGAACACGGTTGTGAGCAGGGCAGTGCGGTGAGAACATTGTTTGACCAGGCAAAATTTGCAGACATTAGGACCATTCAGGACCTGGCTGGCCTGGATCGTGTAACGGTCGGAAAAATGCCAGGCAGCGGAAAGAATTAAGGTGTCTCCATGAATGATGAGCAGTTGTTGCGATACAGTCGACAAATCATGCTGCCGGCATTTGATGTGGCGGGCCAGCAGGCATTGCTGAATGCTACCGTACTGATTATTGGGGCTGGCGGGCTGGGATGTCCTGCTGCAATGTACCTGGCCGCCGCAGGTGTGGGCAAACTGATTCTTGTCGACGATGACCAGGTGGAATTAAGCAATCTGCAACGCCAGATACTGCATCAGGAGTCTGATATTGGCCGGGACAAGGTGATATCAGCCCGTGACTCGCTGAGATCATTGAATAGTGATATAGAGGTCGAAACACATACGATACGTCTGACGGAAGACAATCTGCAGTCAATACTGCATAGTGTGGATGATAGTGGCAATGAAAACACGGCAATCGACCTGGTAATAGATGCCTGCGACAATTTCAGTACACGATTCATGATTAATCGTGCATGTATTGCAGCCGGACTGCCACTGGTCTCCGGTGCCGCCATACGGATGGAGGGCCAAGTTGCTGTGTTTGATACACGGCACGCTCAAAGCCCCTGCTATCAGTGTCTGTACCAGGAAGGAGATGATGAGCAAATGAGCTGCGCCAGAAATGGTGTGATGTCACCACTGGTTGGCCTGATTGGAAGTTATCAGGCTCTGGAAGCGATCAAGGTTCTGGCTGGTGTAGGAAAAAGTCTCTGTGGGCGCCTGCAGTTATTTGATGGGATGACCTCGCAGTGGCGGGAACTGAAATTATCGCGTGATCCGGCTTGCCCGGCATGCGCCAATCGTCCGGTGTCCGGACAGAATTTATAAGCTTGAATGGCCGCTCAGCCTGACGATATGATGCGGCCTATTGCTAAACCGACAAGGTTAATCTCAATGCCAAATTCAGATAATGATTCGAGTAATAATGACGCTCAAGACAAGAGCGTGAAACAGGACTTGCAGGAAGAGACTCAGCAAACCCAGCAGCCACAACAGCAAGACGAAATCCAGGAACAGGCCCCGCCTGAAGCTCCGCAACCAGAAGCCGGGGCAGAAGAACCTGTCGTTGATAGTGAGCCGGTTGCAGAGAAAACAGAGCAACCGGAACAACCGGAACAACCGGAACAACCCATTGTGGCAGATTCTGCCGCTGAGGTGGCGGATAAAGAAGAAGTCGCTGTGGCTAAACCCGCCGTTCAAGTTGATGCGCAGCCCGAGCAAAATATTGAAGCAACAGTCAGTGCCAGCGAGCTTGAGCCAGCATTTGAAGAAAAAGTCATAGCCCCAAAAGTGGCATTCAGTGAATTTGATTTGCAGCCGGAGCTGGCCAAGGCAATCGAAAAAATGGGGTTCACTCACTGTACCCCGATCCAGGCACAAAGCCTTCGTTACACACTGCGAGGGTACGATGTCACAGGCAAGGCGCAAACGGGAACGGGGAAAACAGCCGCATTTCTGATTACGCTGATTAATGACATGCTTAAAAATCCGATCCAGGGACAGCGCTATGCCGGTGAGCCGCGAGCCATTGTTCTGGCGCCAACACGTGAACTGGTGATTCAGATTGCCAGTGATGCAGATTTGCTTTGTCATGGCAGTGGACTGAATGTCATTACCATGGTGGGTGGTGAGGATTATGCCAAGCAGTTAAAGGCGGTTGATAAAGGCCCGGTGGACATTGTTGTTGCCACACCGGGACGGCTGATTGATTTTCTGCAACATGAACACCTTTATCTGGGGCTGGTTGAGTTGCTGGTCATTGATGAAGCGGATCGTATGCTGGATATGGGCTTTATCCCTCAGGTCAGGAATATCGTGGCACGAACGCCACATAAAGACTGTCGTCAGACGCTGCTGTTCAGTGCCACATTTACACCAGAGATCCTTGAGCTGACATCGCGTTGGGCGATGGACCCGGTGATGATCGAAATCGAACCGGAACGTGTTGCGACTGACATGGTTGAGCAAATTGTTTATCTGGTCACGTCAGAGGACAAGTACAAACTGCTCTACAATCTGGTCAGTCTGCAGGGCTCAGAAAAAGTGATTATTTTCAGCAACCGGCGTGACCAGGTCCGTAAGCTCGCCGATAGCCTCTACCGCAATGGTATTGAGTGCGGTATGTTGTCTGGTGAGGTCGCGCAGAAAAAACGCATCAAAACACTGGAAGATTTCCGTACCGGTAAAACGAAAGTGCTGGTCGCGACCGACGTCGCTGGTCGGGGGCTGCACATCGATGATGTCACCCACGTGATCAACTATACCCTGCCGGAAGAAGCTGAAGATTACGTTCATCGTATCGGTCGTACTGGTCGTGCGGGTGCCAGTGGCACATCGATCAGCTTTGCCTGTGAAGAGGATTCTTTCCTTCTGCCCAATATTGAAGAAAAGTTGGGAGAGAAGCTTCGCTGTGTTCACCCTGATCATCGTTTGCTGGCGGATGCGCCTGAGTATAGCCGCGCTTCTCATTTTAAAGAAGACGATAAAGCAGGGAAATCAGGGCGATCATCAGGCAAGGGCGCTCCGCGTAGCCGTTCCGGTTCACGCTCAAGGAGTCGTCGTAGCTAATAAGCCTCAAACTTAACACTGAAACATACAGATGAAGCACAAAAAAGGGAGACAAGTGATATACCTGTCTCCCTTTTTTTGTGGCGATAATATGCGGTTTCAGTTGTAAGTCACACTGCGGAACAATGATAACTATTAAACCAGGCTATTAGCTTTGGCTGGTTTCCGCGCCATTGTTTTGCATCACTTTGATATAAGGAGCGGCTTTGCGATGCTGCTTCAGGTGATCCAGGAAAGTCTGTCCGTTTTCCAGTTTCACATTAATATCGCGACCGGCTTCCACAAAGAACGGGATGAACCGGCTGAACTGTTCCGGCAGCATGCTGCGGTAGGCTTTCTTTAGTACATGGTAATCAGCAGGCGTGCCCTCTGGGGCTTCCAGGTCCAGAAAGGCTTTTACGCGTTCATCTGACCATTCTTCATTGCGCGTTGCCGGCTGGACACGGTCTTTGCCGGTTTTCTTCTCTTCAATCATAGTATCTCTTCCATTATGTAGTCCTGACCAGCAAATGCTGCTGGTCAGGCGTGACGAGAGTGACAGGCAGTGTTAGCCGTTGTTCAGCTTCTCGCGTAATAGTTTATTGACCTGGCCGGGGTTGGCTTTACCTTTAGATAGTTTCATCGCCTGTCCAACCAGATAACCAAATACCTGCTCTTTGCCGCTGCGGAACTGTTCGACCTGGTCCGGATTAGAGGTAATCACTTCATCAACCAGGGATTCCAGAGCGCCAGTGTCGGTGACCTGTTTCAGACCTTTATTTTCAATGATCTGGTCAACATCACCTTCGCCCTCTGCCATGGCTTCAAACACAGTTTTGGCAATCTTGCCGGATATGGTGTTGTCCTTGATGCGGGCAATCAGCGTGCCCAGTTGCTCAGGCGAAACAGGAGACTCAGCAATGCCCTTGTCAGCCTTGTTGAGCAGGCCAAGCAGATCCACACTGACCCAGTTGGCGGCCAGTTTGGCATCGCCGCATGTGGTTACGACAGTTTCAAAATATTCCGCCATGGCTCTGTCTGCTGTCAGTACGCCGGCATCATAATCGCTGAGTCCGTGTTCGCTGACAAAACGGGCCCGTTTTGCATTGGGTAGTTCCGGCATGGTTGCCTGGACAGCCGCAATATAGTCATCGTCGATGACAACAGGCAACAGGTCAGGCTCAGGGAAGTAGCGGTAGTCATTGGCGACTTCCTTGCTGCGCATGGAGCGGGTTTCATTGAGCTCGGAATCGTAGAGGCGGGTTTCCTGAACAACCCTGCCACCGTCTTCAATCAAGTCTATCTGTCTTTCCACTTCATGATTGATGGCCTTTTCCACGAAGCGGAAAGAGTTGATGTTCTTGATTTCAGCGCGAGTGCCAAATTCTGTTTCGCCTTTTTTGCGAACCGAGACGTTGGCGTCACAGCGCATCGAACCCTGTGCCATATTGCCATCAGAAATGCCCAGGTAGAGTATGATCGAATGCAGTTTTTTCAGGTAGGCAACGGCTTCCTTGGCACTGCGCAGGTCCGGCTCGGAGACAATCTCCAGCAAAGGTGTGCCGGCACGGTTCAGATCGATGCCTGTCATGCCCTGAAAGTCTTCGTGCAATGACTTGCCTGCATCTTCTTCGATGTGAGCACGAGTCACGCCAATGACTTTCTCCGTGCCGTCTTCCATTTCGATGATCAGTGACCCCTTGCCCACGGTCGGAAAGTCCAACTGACTGACTTGGTACCCTTTGGGAAGGTCAGGGTAAAAATAGTTTTTCCGGTCAAACACGGAGCGCTTGCCGATTTCGGCATCAATGGCCAGGCCGAATGAGACAGCCATGCGCAGCACTTCCTTGTTCATGACTGGCAAAGTTCCAGGAAGCGCCAGGTCATATATGTTGGCCTGGGTGTTTGGCTCTGCCCCGAATTTAGTGGGGCTGCCTGAAAACAGTTTGCTTTGAGTGGCCAGCTGTACGTGAACTTCCAGCCCGATAACAGTTTCCCATGTCATGTCGTTATACCTCCGGTCGCTGTTGGTGCCAGTCAGTGTTCAACTGGTACTGGTGGGCGACATTGAGCAATCGGGCTTCACCAAATGAAGGGCCGATCAACTGCATGCCAATTGGCAGGTTATTGATCTGTCCGATTGGCAGAGACATGCCAGGCAGGCCAGCTAGGTTAACCGCAATGGTGTAAATGTCTTCCAGATACATGGTCACCGGGTCGCTGTTTTTCTCGCCCAGTTTGAAAGCAGTGTGCGGTGAGGTTGGGCCAAGAATGACGTCAACATCTTCAAATGCAGCATCAAAATCCTGTTTGATCAGGCGGCGAATTTTTTGTGCCTTCTTGTAATAGGCGTCATAGTAGCCAGCAGAAAGTGCGTAGGTGCCAACCAGAATGCGTCGCTTCACTTCGTCGCCAAAACCTTCGCTGCGACTGCGTTTGTAGAGATCTTCCAGGTTGACCGGGTCTTCGCAACGGTATCCGTAACGCACGCCGTCATAGCGAGACAGGTTGGCTGAGGCTTCTGCTGGTGCGATAACGTAATAAGACGGGACTGACAAATGGTTGTTTGGCAGATCGACTTCTTTAACCGTTGCGCCCAGACTTTCCAGCACCTTGATGGCACCCTGGAGTAAATCACTGACTGCCGGGTTGAGGTCCTTGCTGAAATGCTGCTTTGGCAAGCCCACTTTCAGGCCCTGCAGGCTGTCACCAAGCATCGCTGTGAAGTCTTCGGCCGGAAGGTCAAGGCTGGTTGAGTCACGCTGGTCAGTGCCAGCTATGGCATTCATCATCAAGGCGGCGTCTTCGGCGCTCTTGGTGAGCGCTCCGGGCTTGGCGTAGGTCTTGTCGACACCCCACTCGGCAAGGAAGCGGTCGCGGTCCTGGCTCGATGAGGGGCCGTCGTGCAGCAAGAACTCAGCGACGTCAAAGCCGATACCACCAGCACCGATGATGGCTACGTTGTTGCCGACGGTGGCGTCGTTCTTGAGCACGTCAATGTACGAGAGCACCTTGCTGTGTTCGATTCCAGGCAGGTTCAACACGCGCGGTGTCACGCCGGTTGCCAGGATGACGGCGTCGAAGCCGGTCAGGTCGTCTGCGCTGACGCGTGTGTTCAGCTTCAGGGTGACGCCCGTGAGCTCAATTTGACGGCGGAAGTAGCGCAGGGTCTCTGAGAACTCTTCCTTGCCCGGGACCTTGCAGGCCATGTTGAACTGGCCGCCAACCTCGGGTGCCGAGTCGAACAGGGTGACGTCGTGTCCGCGCTGTGCTGCAGTGGTTGCCGCGGCGAGTCCAGCGGGCCCAGCACCAACCACGGCCACGTTGCGCTTGGCTGGTGTCGGCGTCAGAGACCATTCTGTCTCATGGCAGGCCATTGGATTGACCAGGCAGCTTGCCTTCTTGTTCTGGAAGATGTGGTCGAGGCAGGCCTGGTTGCACGCGATGCACGTATTGATCTCGTCTTCGCGCTCTTCGGCCGCCTTCTTTACCCAGTCGGGGTCCGCCAGGAACTGTCTCTTATACACATCTCCGAGCCCACGAG
>OJHY01000272.1_pt1 | contig 15248 bp, 13 predicted proteins | sample 1595301 | NCBI WGS metagenome assembly OJHY01 (sample SAMN05416880, study PRJEB24817) | seawater metagenome | isolation source: Sea water | place: Canada:Atlantic | collected 2013-11 | reverse complement strand
CGAGATTCCTCTACGTCTCGTGGGCTCGGAGATGTGTATAAGAGACAGCTTTATTAGTGATATCAGCATCTTTATAAAGCAAGGTAAGAATACGTAAGTCTATGTCATCAAGTTTTTTCATGCGTTTTTGCCTTTGATGGAAATATTGTTTTTTAAGCAGTAAGTACTGTTCTTATTTAATGCAATATTACCAGTTAATAAATCAATAATCTGAACTAATATCGAATTAATTACTTTTTTCCGAATTATTATCATTTAGTGTTTATTTAGCATTAAATTTTTTACAAATGATTACATTGGTTAATTTGAAAAAAGTGTTTTTGTGACATATTATGTCGTCACGTAAATAAAATTATGAGAACCAATGATTATTAAAAGTGTTAACGACTTCTTAAAGCTTGAAGCTGCCAGCGGTATTATTTTAATGTTTGCTGCTGTGGCGGCCATGATTATCGCTAACTCACCCTTTATGGTGTATTACGATATGTTGCTTAATATTCCTGTGCAGGTAGCTGTGGGAACTTTTGAAATAGCTAAGCCTCTATTGTTGTGGATAAATGACGGCCTGATGGCGCTGTTTTTCTTCTTGGTAGGTTTAGAGCTTAAACGTGAGTTTTTAGAGGGGGATTTATCGCAACCTGGGCAAGTTACATTACCGGCTATTGGTGCTTTAGGTGGCATGTTAATACCGGCTTTATGTTATGTGGCATTTAACTACAATGATCCTGACGCGATAAATGGTTGGGCGATACCAACCGCCACCGATATTGCTTTTGCTTTAGGTATTTTGTCGGTTATAGGCAGTAAAGTGCCGCTACAACTGAAAGTGTTTTTAACTTCGTTAGCTATATTTGATGATTTAGGCGCTATTATCGTTATCGCGTTATTTTATACTGACCAACTGTCGTTATTATCTTTAGTTTTTGCTTCAAGTATCATCGCGATATTATTTGTGATGAATAAACGCGGTGTGACTAGCACAGCACCTTATATTTTTCTAGGTATTGTACTTTGGGTTGCTGTATTAAAGTCTGGTGTGCACGCTACGTTAGCGGGGGTCGTTTTAGCCTTCTTTATTCCAATAAAAGGGAAAGAAGATGAACCCTCACCGTTAAAATCTTTAGAGCATAACTTACATTCGTTAGTCGCTTTTATTATTTTACCCGTGTTTGCCTTTGCAAACGCAGGAATAAGCTTTGCCGGTGTGGGTATCGAACAAGTAATGGCACCTGTACCAATGGGGATTATTGTTGGTTTAATCGTTGGTAAACAACTTGGCGTATTTGGTTTTTGTTTTATTGCTATAAAACTCGGTTGGGCTAAATTACCAACAAATGTGAATTGGCGTTTGCTGTACGGCGCTGCAATATTATGTGGTGTTGGTTTTACCATGAGTTTGTTTATTGGTTCTTTAGCCTTCGAGCAAGGTCAAGGCGCTAATCTTATTTTCCAAGATAGATTAGGTATCGTTATTGGATCATTAATCTCAGGTGTTTTTGGCTACTTTGTTATTAAAGGTGGCGTAAAAAATATGAAAGAATCTGACGATGCTTCGGTCAATGAAAGTTAATTTATTTGCTGAGCAAATGCAAAATATCAATAAGGCAGCACTTAGTTGTAAGTTGCATTGTTATCGGCTATAAGTTGCAAGCAAAACCTTAGACAATCGTGTTATCTTTGATACGAAGAGTTAAAGTTTTTTTAAAACGGCGATGTAATAATCGTCGTTTTTCGTTAGAATAGCGTCAATTTTAAAGGGCAATTGCACAGTACCAAACAGTGTCTTAGCATAACCCTATTCACCTGAAAAAGTTTATTTCATGTCTATGTGTAAGCCTCTAAGCATTTGTGATGAGACGGCGGATAATATTCCCGAGCTTCACTATCGTGATTTGATCACGTTATTCGATACTACTTTTTACGCTTTGTATAATACCCGCTTAATAAAAGGCACAGACGAGCCTATTTATATTCCGAGCAGTGAATATTGTAATTATAATCAAATTGTTTTTGCTCATGGTTATTTTGCCAGTGCATTGCATGAAATTTCACATTGGTGCTTGGCGGGGTCGTCACGGCGATTATTGGAAGATTATGGTTATTGGTATATTCCAGATGGCAGAGATCACCAACAGCAAGCCCAATTTGAAAGTGTAGAAATAAAACCTCAAGCGATAGAGTGGGCACTTTGTGTTGCCAGTGGAAAGCATTTTGATGTTTCTACGGATAATTTATTAGGTGAAGGCGAAACCGATAGAGTGGCGTTTAAAGCCTTGGTATATAAACAAGTACTGACTTATTTAGCCAACGGCTTCCCTAAAGACGCCGAAACTTTTATGACTGTTTTAGCAAAACATTATCAAACCGCTTGGCCTTTAGCCATTAAGCATTTTCAACTGTAGGGCGCGAGAAGTTTTTGGTGTGGCTACTTGGTATTGCGACGAAATTGTTGCTGGATATAAATGAGATTAACCAATGAAAGAATTTAAATTAGGCTTAGTCATTAACCCCATTGCAGGCATTGGTGGCAGTGTAGCTTTAAAAGGGAGTGACGGTGAAGGCATTGCTGAACAAGCTCTAGCACTTGGAGCGACCGCTAAATCTAATGCACGGGCATTACTCGCATTAGAAATTTTATTGCCTTACAAAGACAGTATAGTTATTTATACTGCCGCTGCTGATATGGGCGAGCATTCAGCGAAAGCCTTAGGTTTTAATACTGTAGTGGTGCATGAGCTTTCAGGTGAAACGACCACAGCGCTTGATACAGAGCAAGCGGTAACTACTTTGATCAACCACGATATTGATTTGTTGTTGTTTGCCGGAGGTGATGGTACAGCACGCAATGTTTGCCATATTGTTGAAGATAAGTTTCCTGTATTAGGTATACCTGCGGGTTGTAAAATTCATTCTGGCGTTTATGCAATTACACCTAAAGCAGCCGGTCGCGTCGTAGAGTTAATGATCACTAATCAATTAGTAAGTTTAACCGATGCAGATGTAATGGATATTGATGAAAGCTTATTTCGCCAAGGCGTTGTAAAAGCAAAGCGTTTTGGTGAAATGCAAGTGCCATCAGAGTTACGTTATATTCAAGCGGTTAAGTCAGGTGGTAAAGAATCTGATGAGTTAGTACTACAAGATATTGCTGCGGATGTTATCGCTAAAATGGATGACGAATTATTTATTATTGGCTCAGGTTCCACTACCGCTTTTGTTATGGAAGAGTTAGGGCTAGATAATACCTTGCTTGGTGTTGATGCTATTTGTCAGCAAACATTAATGGCAAGTGACTTAACTGAGATGCAACTTTGGCAGCTAATTCAGTCTTATCAAGCTGGGCAGGTTAAGTTGTTAATCACGTTAATTGGCGGTCAAGGGCATATATTTGGTCGTGGTAATCAACAGTTAAGCCCACGTATAATTCGTGCTATTGGCAAAGAAAATATTATTATTATTGCGACTAAAACTAAGCTGAATGCACTAGAAGCAAGGCCTCTTATTGCTGATACCGGCGATAGCGAACTTGATCTGGAACTATCAGGTTATTTAGCCGTGACTACAGGTTACAATGACCAAGTGTTATATCCCGTTGATAACGTGCAATAGAACGTACATTAAATAAAAATTAATCATTATTAATATTAGAGAACAGGCAATGTTTAAAAACTTGCCTTATTGAATATGGAATTAAATATGCAATTTGAAAACCTTACCGCGTTATATCATTTTTTAGATGAGCAAGTAACACAAGACGTTAGTGCTGATGAATTATTCGCCGGTAGTTATTTAAGAGGCTTTATCAGCTTAGCTGGCAGCGAATACGGCGATGAATCACAGCCTTTAACACAAGCTTTAGCAATAAATATCAGTGAAAAGCTACAAGCTGCTCGCACAGAGCTTAGTCCACAAGATCGTCAAATAGTGCAAGACTATTGGTTAACTTTGCAAACAGCTTTCAGCGCTTAACGAGATAGCTTAGTTGGATAGCTCAACTATGCTGAGAGGTCGATTAGTAAAGTAACTAACCTGAACTCTGGATAATGAGTGCTTGAAATTCAAGTGAACCAAAAGCTTAGGTAATAAAGTAAATGCTATAGCCAGCTGAACATCACGAATAGATATCATCAATGCTTCATTTTATGCCATTTTCAAGGCAAAACGTTTATGAATAGCGCGCTATTTATCGACGTTTTAACGCAGAAAATGGCTTAAAATGGAGCATTGAGCAAGTGCTGCTTATCCAGAGTTCAGGTTAACTAAGCAATTTAACTAAATAGCGATTAACAAACAAACCAATGAAAGCAGCTTATGTTAAAGGCTGCTTTTTTATGTTCTATAATAAGTTTAATCAAATTTCCGACGAACAATATCTCGAATAATGAAGCGGTTAGGCGCTAAGTTAAATAGCTGTTCGTTGTTTAGAGGGTAAGGCGTACCACAAATGTCGGCGGTTAAAATATCGGCTAATAATGGCGCAGTACAAAGCCCGCGTGCGCCCAATCCAGTTAACATATATAGATTTGAAATTACCGGTGCTAATTCATTATAGCGCCAACGCTTATCTTTACTTAAATGTGGATATTGCTGCTTATGAGCTTCAAGATCTGGCATAGCACCTACCATAGGTAAGTGATCAGGGGTCATGCAGCGTAAACGTGCTTTACTATTAACAATGTCAGTAGTTTGCCATTGCGTTACATTTGGTAAGCACTTATCAAGCATAGCCAAGTTAAATTGGTCGTCTTCGGCTTTACTCTCGGTATCAAAGCTATTTTTTTGAAACGTTGCGCCAATACAATGCAAGTTATTGTTAGCTGGTGTTAAGTAACCTTTATGACAAATAACGGTAGATAGGTTAGCTATTTTATCATTACTTATCATATTACTAACTTGGCCACGTACTGATGATAGTGGTAGTTGCTCTATTAAGTTCAGCGGTATGCCTTGTGCACCGCCACAATAGATCACTACATTGGTTTGGTAATCTTTTTTGTCAGTATGCAGTAACCATTTACCATCAACTTTTTGGCTTACACTATTGATTTTACAGCCAGTTTCGACTCGCAACCGATTAGTTGATTCTGCGGCTTTAAAAACTTGTTTTACTAATTGAGCCGGGGCAATCCAACCCGCTTTAGGAAAAAACAAGCCGCCATGTTCGAGCGCTATATTGGCTAACTCACTGGCTTTGGTTTTATCTATGCTTTGTACTAAACTTTTTGGCCACACTGGCGAGTGCTCAAAATGCTGCTGGCGAAGATCTAAAGCTTTTTTGTATGAGATTTCTAGCAAACCACACCAGTCGTGATCAAACTTAAAACCTTGTTCGTTAATATGCTTATAAAACCCTACGGCTTGTTCAAACGCTTGTTGATAGAACACACTAATGTCATCAGCTTGCTGGTGAATAAGTGGATATAGCGCGGCAATATTATTACTTGATGCCCCTTGCGCGATGCTAAAATCTTGACAATATACGTTTACCTTCACCCCAGCTTTTGTTAGCGCATAAGCAGCACACGCTGAAGCAATACCACCACCAATTATACTGACCTGTTGTGGCTTGTTAATTATTGGGCGTTGTTGATAGCCTTTTCCTGAGTGAGGGTTTTGTTGAAACACCGCGCTTAGCATTTCATCTTTTTTACCATGCGCTGGGCGTTTTTCAACTCGAAAGCCGGCTGATATTAATTGGCGCTTTACATTACCTGCAACCGTAAATGTTGCTAATGTTGCCTGCTCTTTTGATAACCGTGTTATTTGTTGGAATAGCCCTGAATGCCACATTTCAGGATTTTTGTTGGGTGAAAAACCATCTAGATACCAAGCGTCAACTAATGCTGAACTTCGACGATTTTTATCCTTGGCTAATTGCGCTAAACCTAATGTTGCATCGTTAAATATTAATTGCAAAGTTACTGCGCCGGAATAAAAACTCAGTGTTACATCTTGCTCTGGAGAGTTTGGATATTGTGCAATTAATTGCTGACTGTAATGTTCAAGCTCAGGCAGAATTTTTAACGATTGTGCCAGTTGCGCTTTTGATAATGGGTATTTTTCTACACTGATAAAGTGCAAAGCCTGTTTTGATTCAAGCTCTGATTTAAGTTCTGATTCAAGCTCAATTTGGTGCTTGGTTTGTTGCTGAATTTTTCTTTGTTGAATTTGATCAAAAGCTGCAAGTGTTAATAAAAAATTTAGTCCGGTGCCGAAGCCGGTTTCTGCGATAACAAATTTTTCGGGGAGTTTTGCTAACCTTGATTTAATATTATTGCCGTTAATAAATACACACTCGCTTTGGCTTGTGCCTTGGTTTGTATCAAAGTAGATATCTTCAAACTGGCTTGAAAAAGGCGAACCGTCTTCTTGAAAGGTAATCTTAGCTTGATCAATCACAATATTAACGTCTTCCGTTGCTAGTAAAAAAAGGTTATTTTACATGTTATTACAATAGGCTGTCATAAAAATGAAAACATTCAGTGTACAAGTGTACGCTGGACAGACCAGTATAGGGGGCAAAAGTATGTATGATACGCCCAGATTTTTTAATTGAATATGGTTATTTATATGAAACGTGTAGTTATCACCGGATTAGGTATTGTATCAAGTATTGGTAATGATGCAGAAGAAGTATTAACGTCTTTAAAAGAAGGGCGTTCAGGTATTACCCGTGCTGAAAGTTTTGCTGAAATGGGTTTGCGCAGTCAAGTTTGGGGCAAACCTGAAATTGAAGTAAAAGATCACATTGACCGTAAAGCACTACGTTTTATGGGCGAAGCTTCAGCTTTTGCCTATATAGCCATGGATCAAGCAATCAAAGATTCAAAATTAACGCCTGAGCAAGTATCAAACTTCCGTACTGGTATTGTTGCTGGCTCTGGTGGCGCGTCATCTGAAAACGTCGTTAACTCAGCAGATACTTTACGCGAGAAAGGCGTAAAAAGAGTGGGTCCTTACGCCGTACCAAAAACCATGTCGAGCACTATCTCAGCATGTTTAGCGACACCATTTAAAATTTTAGGTGTTAACTATTCAATCAGCTCAGCTTGTGCCACTAGTGCACATTGTATTGGTCATGCAGCTGAGCTTATTCAATTGGGTAAACAAGATGTAGTATTTGCTGGTGGTGGTGAAGAAGTTCATTGGTCATTAGCGATGATGTTTGATGGCATGGGTGCTTTGTCTTCTAAATATAACGAAACACCCGAAATGGCTTCGCGCACTTATGATGCAGACCGTGACGGTTTCGTTATATCTGGCGGTGGCGGTATGGTTGTTGTTGAAGAACTTGAGCACGCTTTAGCGCGTGGTGCACATATTTATGCTGAAATCGTGGGTTACGGTGCTACGTCAGACGGTTACGACATGGTTGCTCCAAGTGGAGAAGGCGCTATTCGTTGTATGCAACAAGCTATGCAAGGTGTTGACGCTAAAGTTGACTACTTAAATACTCACGGTACTTCTACCCCAGTGGGTGATGTAAAAGAGCTTGGTGCTATTCAAGCGGTATTTGGTGAAGACTCACCTGCAATTAGTGCAACAAAAGCGATGACAGGTCATGCACTTGGTGCGGCGGGTGTTCACGAAGCAATTTTCTCATTATTAATGATGGAGCATAGTTTTGTTGCTCCTTCGATTAATATTAATACCTTAGATGAACAAGCTGAAGGTTTAGATATTGTCACTGAAAAGCGCGATATGGAACTTAATTTAGTTATGTCTAACAGCTTCGGTTTTGGCGGCACTAACGCGACCTTAGTTATGCAAAAATATAAATAAAATGCTGTTTGGTGAAATTATGAGTATTTATAGCTGATAATTTCATTTAATTTTAAAAACCGCTAAAAATTTAGCGGTTTTTTTATGTCATTTTGTCGCTAAATTTAGCTACAATATCCTCCTTAATTATTTATTGTTGGCGACCCTGCTATCATGCCTCATTGTATTATTGAATATTCTGCAAAAATTACCGAAAACTTAGCTGTAGAGCAGTTAATGCACGCTGTATATAAAGGTGCAAACCAAAGTGAATTATTTAGCGCTGCTGATATCAAAGTGCGTGCTTGTGCTTATAATGATTTTTACTTACCAGGTGCAGAACAAGTGTTCTTACATGTTAATTTAAAAATATTATCTGGTCGCGATTTAACCCAACGAAAAAACCTCACTGAGCATGTTTATAATCAACTTGAGCGCTTAGGTATTGAAAACGCCATAATTACTGTTGAAGTAACGCAAACCGAAAAAGAAAGTTATATTAAAAAATCGACAGTACCGGCTCAAAGCTAAATTTATCTGGGCATTGCTAATAGCTGTTTAAACGTAATTGTTACTTTTTATAATTGAGAACATTAATGAATATTTTTTACGACGAAAACATGCCGTTCGCAAAGGAGTTTTTTGCCGACTTAGGTACTTTAACTGCCTTTTCTGGCCGCTCTTTGGTAGCTAAAGAGGTTGCAAACGCAAATGTAATGTTGGTGCGTTCAATTACGAAAGTAAATAAAGCGTTGCTAGAGAACAACAATGCACTGAGCTTTGTAGGTACAGCAACTATAGGTGTTGATCATATCGATCAAAACTACTTAGTTGAACGAAATGTTAATTTTCATTCGGCACCTGGTTGTAATGCCGTATCGGTAGCTGAGTACGTGTTAAGTGCTATGGTTGTGCTTGCAGAACGTTATTTATTTAACTTATCCAACTTAACCGTTGGTATTGTTGGTGGGGGAAATACGGGCACAAGATTAAGTGAAAAGTTAACAGCTTTAAACATTAAGCATGTTATTTGTGACCCTTTACAAGCTGAAAACCCTAATGATAATCGTGAATTTTCAACATTAGAACAAGCACTCGCTTGTGATGTAATTTCTTTACATGTGCCATTAACTCGTGAAGGACAGCATGCAACATATCATTTGTTAGATGCTGACCGACTTGCAATATTAAGCCATAATCAAATTTTGATTAATGCGTGTCGCGGTGAGGTGGTAGACAATAAAGCTTTATTGAAAATGAAGCAGCAAGGCCACGGTGTAAAACTGGTACTCGACGTTTGGGAAAACGAACCAGCTATATTAACTGAGTTGATCGAGCATTGTGAAATTACCACAGCTCACATTGCTGGTTATAGCTTAGAAGGAAAAGCTCGTGGCACAGAGATTCTGTATCGGGCATTATGTCAACAGTTAGATATTTTACCAAAGAAGCAACTTGCAGACTTTTTGCCGATACCGGCTATTAGTGCGATTGAAATTAATCAAGACTTTGATGAAATACTGCTAAACCAACTGGTAAAAATGGTTTACGATGTTAGACGTGACGATGCAATTTTTCGTCAGCAAATTAATACTCAAGGATTTGACCATATTCGAAAAACGTACCCGACTCGCCGGGAGTTTTCTTCAGTAACGGTAAACTTGAATAATGTGTTGAGCTCAGATGTGCCACATCGGCTTGGCTTTAATAAATAAACTGGATAAAAGAGAGAGGATCATGGCACAGAAATTTGATGTTTGCGTACTAGGTGCAACAGGATTAGTTGGTAAAACAATTATTGAAATATTAGAACAACGTGATTTTCCAATTAATAAACTATACCCATTGGCCAGCGCCCGCTCTGCCGGCGAATTTATTGATTTTAATGGTGAAAGCATTGAAGTTTTAGACGCTGATAATTTCGATTGGAGCCAAGCGCAAATAGGCTTCTTTTCTGCTGGCGGTGCTACATCAGCAAAGTATGCTCCTATCGCTGGAGATGCTGGTTGTATCGTTATTGATAATACTTCTGAGTTTCGCTACGACGCTGATATTCCATTAGTAGTACCTGAAGTAAACCCTCAAGCATTAGCTGAATACCGTAATCGTAATATTATTGCTAACCCTAACTGTTCAACCATACAGATGATGGTAGCTTTAAAACCTATTTATGATGCTGTAGGCATTTCACGTGTTAATGTTTCTACTTATCAGTCTGTTTCTGGTGGCGGAAAAGCTGCAATGGATGAGTTAGCAAAGCAAACGGCCGATTTATTGTCAGGTAAGCCTGTTGAGTCGAAAAACTTCTCTCGCCAAATCGCTTTTAATGTTATTCCGCAAATCGATGTGTTTCTTGAAAATGGTTATACCAAAGAAGAAATGAAAATGGTGTGGGAAACACAGAAAATACTTGGTGACGATACGGTAATGGTAAATCCTACAGCGGTTCGCGTACCGGTATTTTTCGGCCATGGTGAATCACTGCACATTGAAACAAACTCACCTATTTCAGCCGAAGAAGTGAAAGATCTTTTAAGCCAAGCTCCCGGCATAGTGGTTTGCCGTAATGATGAAGACTTTCCTACGCAAATTGGCGATGCTAGCGGCAAAGATGAAACCTTTGTTGGCCGTATTCGAGAAGATATTAGCCACAACAATGGTATTAATATGTGGATCGTTGCAGACAATGTACGAAAAGGTGCAGCGACGAATAGCGTACAAATTGCCGAGTTATTAATCAAAGATCACCTTAGCGAGTATTAATAGTCGATAAGTTGTAGATTTATTAAAGAAAAATGAAAACCCGTCGTTATAATAAGCGACGGGTTTTTTTGTTTTATTTCACTTAACGCAAATTAAGGATAAGATAAGAAACCATAGTATTAAATTAATAACGCAGTTAAAAAGCTGTAAAGGCATTTATCCAAGTATTTGGCAGTAATTATTTAATAACTGGAATAATTTTTGCTTCGCAATCTCCTGACTTGGGCCCGTCATTGTATTGGCGAATAATCATTATAAATAGGAAATTTTAATGCACACATTGTTACGCCTGTGCCTATGGCAGGCACTTATTATTAGCATTTGCTGCTTTAGTCTCCCAACATCAGCTGAAGATGACGGAATACGTATTCGTGGTCCGAAATCTACAGACGCATTTCCTTACGACCGTTATGGACCAATTACCAGCAAAGATACTTTATGGAACATCGCATTAAAAGTTCGCCCAGATCCTCGCTTGTCTGTTTATCAAGTCATGCAAGCACTATATGAAAATAACCCTAATGCTTTTAAAGAAAATAATTTAAACCACATGATCAGCGGTCAGTATTTAAAACTTCCGTCGATTGATGTTATTAGAGCAATTAACCCTAACATAGCACAACAAAAGTCACGCAGCGATGATAAGGCTTGGCAACAAAAAGTTGCAAAAGTTGTTAAAGTTACACCTAAGAAAATACCTAATCCTGAAGAAGCTTCCGTTAATAAAAAAGATTTAGATGCAGCAAAATCTGAAATTAATACTCAATTACAAACAATTGATAACACGCAACAACAACGGTTAGCTACTATTCAAAATGACGTTTTAGATTCTATTGACGGCCTGCAAAGTTTATTAAAAGAAAATGAAGCTTTACGCGAGCGTTTAACAAGCTTTAATGATCAGCTCGGCATAATGCAAAGCGAAGTGGCTAAAAGCAAAGAAATTAAAGTGCAGATGGACGATATGATCTCACTGCAACAAGAACTTTTAACTAAAGCTGAAGCAAGAGAACAAGCGTTATTACTTGAAAAACAAAAAGCCGAACTTGAAGAAGGCAACTTAATGTCGAGTTCATGGTTTATTGCACTAATGGCCACCTTACCTGCGCTGTTAGTTTTGTCTTTGGTCGCTATTTTATTTAGACGTAAAAATAATAAAGACAGTAACGAAGACGTAGTCCCAGACAAAGCAGAAAAAAGTGTTGAAGTTAAAGAAAAAACACCACCAACGAAAGAAGCAGAAGATAACGAATTAACTTTAGAAGATGAATTAAGCCTTGATGACGAATTATCACTTGAAGATGAATTGTCACTCGACGATGAACTTTCAATAGATTTATCAGAAAATGATGAAGATCACGAGGATCTATTTTCTGATGATTTAGACGCATTAGATGAAGACGTTATTCAATTGGATGACGATTTAGATGATTTAGACGAGCTTGAAGATATTGCTTTAGATAATAATGAGGAAACCATTGCGCTAGATGACGATCAAATTGAAGGTGAGCCATTAGAAGGTGGGCAATTAGATCAAAGCGATTTAGATTCTTTATTTGCTGGTTTAGAAGATGAAGTAGATAACAGTGAAGAAATTGCACTGGACTCAGATGAAATTGCGTTAGATGAATTAGATACTTTATTATCTGAAGGAAAAACCAGTGAATCTGAAAAAACAGATGCTGGCGCTGAAACTGTGTTGAATGATGACGAAGATATCGATAGCTTATTAGATGCTGCTGCAGAATCAAACGACATAGATGATAATCCTACAACTGATATTAGTGAAGTATCTGAGCCTGATGACATTGATGCCTTACTTGATGCGGTAAGTGAAACAAAAGATAGTTCAGATGACCCAGCTTCTATTGACGTTTCAGATCCAGATGATATTGATGCATTATTAGATTCAATTAACGGTGCAGATGAACCTTCAACTGCAACAGATAATGATACCAATGCAAATGTTGATGAAAATGCTGAAAGTAATGCTGATATCGCAGACCCTGACGACATTGATGCACTGTTAGACTCAATTAACGGTGCGGATGAACCTTCGTCAGATAATAATATCAAGGCAATTGATAACGACAATACCGAAAATGCTGAAAGTAATGCCGATATTGCAGACCCTGATGACATTGATGCACTGTTAGACTCAATTAACGGTGCGGATGAGCCTTCGTCTGATAATAATACGAATGCAATTGATGACGACAATACCGAAGATGCTAAAAGTAATGCCGATATCGCAGATCCTGACGATATTGATGCACTGTTAGACTCAATTAACGGTGTGGATGAGCCTTCGTCAGATAATGATACTATTGCGAGTGTTGACGAAAGTATCGAAGATGCTGAAAGTAATCTCGATATCGCAGACCCTGACGACATTGATGCACTGTTAGACTCAATTAACGGTGCAGATGAGCCTACAGCAGATAAGGACAGCAATGTTGATGCTAGCCTTAATTCAAACATTCCTGATTCAAGTACTCCTGATGAAAACACTCCTGATGCAAACATTGACCAAAATAATAATGTGTCAGAGTCTTTAGATAATATAGATAGCGAAAATACGGCACTCATTAATAATTTTACTGATGAATACGTACAGTCATTTATAGACACTGATTTAAGTGAAATTGCTAATGAAGATGCTGAAAAATCGTTGCAGACTGAAAGTGACGATCAAAGTAACAGTCAAAACGATAGTCAAAATAATGCAGCAAGTGATAGTAATGAAGATATTTCAGATGACTTTGATATTGACGCTTTAATTGAGGAAGTTAATCATCACCCTGAGCCATCAAATGAAGACACTTTAGAAATAGGTGATGATGTTCTCGATACAGAATTACACGACACTGATTCATCTAACGAAAAGCTTGAGGATAAAATAGTAGACGCTACTGATTTGGATGATGAAACTTTAGCGGCAATATCCGGTGACTTTGACGAATCTACATTAACTAATTTATTAAATGATGAGAAAACAGATAACAACTTAGTAGAATTATCTCCAGACTTTACTGACAGTAACGTGCTGGCTGATTTACTTTCTGATGATGATAGTCCAATAGAAGAAGAGAGTAAAAAGTCAGCTGCCGATAACGCTGAAGAAGTTGCAGGCATTAAAGAGCTTGATAACCTTGATTTTGATGACTTGTTGGCAAATATTGAAGAAGAAAGTGGACAAGCAAGCAGTGATGAATTTGAATTCAGCGAGAGCTTTGATATTGGCGATGACTTTGAGTCTGATGTTGAAGAAGATCTTGAATCAGAAAGTAATAATTCTCGAAAAGAAAATAACGAAGAAGACTTTATTTCAGTCGACTCTTTATTATCTGATAGCTTGTTAGATGGTAAACCAACTGAGCCTTATGAAAAAATGAAAATAGATGTCGGGTTAAGTGAGTTCCCAGAATTTTCAGGGAATATTACTGACGAAGATATTGATGACGACGACAATGGCATTGCTGCCAAATTAGATTTAGCTAAGGTTTATATCGAAATTGGTGACCAAGAGAATGCCGAAGTGATCTTACTTGATGTAGTAAAACAAGGGGATGCGCAGCAACAGTTTGATGCTCAACAGTTGTTGGATAATCTTAAAGATTAAGATATTTTTATCTCTTAAATTTAAAGGCTGCTTTTTGCAGCCTTTTAACTTTTAGAGCTTTCAAAATTAATGCAAAGTGTTGAATCTATTAATTCAATTGGTATAACGCGCAAAATAATGGATAATGTCTCACCTTAGCAATGGAGGATACAATGCGTTACGCTTTAGGCATAGAATACGATGGTAGCAACTACTACGGTTGGCAAAGACAAAAGAATGTAATTAGCGTTCAAGAATGTGTAGAGAAGGCTTTGTCAAAAATTGCCAATGAACCTATTGAAGTTGTCTGCGCCGGTAGAACAGATACTGGCGTTAATGCGACCAACCAGATTATTCATTTTGAAACAGATAAAATGCGTAAAGATGTTGCTTGGACGTTGGGAGTTAATACTAATTTACCTAAAGATATTGCCGTGTCTTGGGTAAAAGAAGTCAATCAAGACTTTCATGCTCGCTTTAGTGCAACTGCTCGTCGTTATCGTTATATTATTAACAATAATCGACTTCGCTCGGCAATTTTAAGCTCAGGCATTAGCTTTTGTCATTATCCTTTGAATGAAAATTTAATGCATCAAGCCGCACAGTATTTAGTTGGGCGTCATGATTTTACCTCATTTAGAACTGTGCATTGTCAGTCGAACTCTCCAACTCGAACGTTGCATTATTGTAATGTTTCTCGCCAAGGTGAGTTCGTTATTATTGATATTAAAGGCAATGCATTTTTACACCATATGGTGAGAAATATTGCGGGTAGTTTAATGAAAGTGGGTCAGGAACTAAAACCTGTAAGTTGGCTCAAAGAAGTGCTAGAAGCAAAGAATCGTTGTGTTGCTGGTATTACGGCTCCTTCTGCCGGTTTATATTTTGTTGATGTAGATTACCCAGAAGAGTTCGGTATTCCAAAGCGTAGCCCAGGGCCGTTATTTCTACTATAATCAAGTTAAAACAAGTTGATTGTTTTCCCTGTGATTAAACAATATTACTGGCGAAAAGCCGCGAAGCTAATTATATAAACAGACAGAACAAAGAAAACAGACCAGTTTTTCCTATAATTGCTGTCTCTTATACACATCTCCGAGCCCACGAGACGTAGAGGAATCTC
>OJHY01000262.1_pt1 | contig 15848 bp, 4 predicted proteins | sample 1595301 | NCBI WGS metagenome assembly OJHY01 (sample SAMN05416880, study PRJEB24817) | seawater metagenome | isolation source: Sea water | place: Canada:Atlantic | collected 2013-11 | reverse complement strand
ATACATTTCTAAAATCCAAGATGAATAAAGATCTTGATGATAGAATATTGCCTAATGGCGAATATAGAGATGCTTTAAATATATCTGTAGGTAGATCGGAAGATAATGATGTAGGTGCATTAGAAAATATTATTGGAAATGATTTATTATCTTCTACAAATTTAGGAGGTGGTGGGCTAGAAACAATAGGTATTTACGCTAGTGACACAAATGAAGCTATTTATGTTTTTTTAACCAATTATACCGACAACAACCCAGACGAACCAACACCGGCACCTGAAAATACATTGCATTATATATACTCTTATAACTCCAGCACAAATCAATATACAAAATTAGTTGAAGGAGCATTTTTAAATTTCTCTAAAACTAATAGAGTAATAGGTATAAACTTACTAGAAGAACTATTATTTTGGACAGACAATAGAAATCAACCTAGAAAAATAAATATAACATTAGCAATAGTATCTACTAACAGTGTGGCACCCGTTAGCGAAGACACTAGTAATAGTAGAACGCCGGCACCTACACCTGCTCCTCCAGCGGTAAGCTCAAGTTATTATACTAAAGAACACCAAATATCTGTTGCTAAATACAATCCTTACCAAACTATAGAATTATATACCAAAGCTACTGTCGTAAATGCTGTTAGCGGAGTAAATGATTCTATTTATGTTATTGGGGATTTTGTAGATTTTTATACTCCTTATATTGGAGCTACTATGACTAGCGTCAATAACAATGGTACTCAATATTTAGTTGTAGAAAGTGTTGCGGTTCAATATGATGGCAATACTAGGATTAAAGCTAATAAAGTAATAGCGCCAGTCCCTGTGGTTGGAGAATTATGGACATTAGCAAAGTCAACAATGACTAATAAAGATGATGCTGTTAATTGGCCTGGTGATCCTAACTATTTAGAAGATGTTTACGCTAGATTTAGCTATAGGTTTAAATATGACGATAACGAGTATTCATTAATGGCCCCATTTACTCAAATAGCATATATACCTACTCAAAAAGGATATTGGCTTAACGGAGATGAGAATGCAGCTTATCAATCTACTGTTGTGCAGTTTATGAAAAACAATGTACAAAACATAGGATTAGTTATAGCTCTCCCAGATGAAATTAGAAATTTAGCAACTAATTATAAAATACAAGAATTAGATATTTTATTTAGAGAAGCTGGTAGCTTAGCGGTTAAAGTATTAGAAAGCGTACCTATTTCGGTAATTAACAACAGTTTAAATTCCGCCGTTCGTACTAATACCAGTAATATATACACTTATGATTATCAATCACGTAAGCCCTATAGGGTACTGCCTGAAGCTCAAACCGTAAGAGTTTACGATAAAGTGCCAATAAGAGCATTTTCTCAAGAAAGCGCGGGAAGTAGAATAATATATGGTAATTACATAGACAAGCACACTCCTCCAGAAACTTTAAATTATAATTGTAGAATATCTGATAAATTAAGTTTTGGTAAATTTACTAATTTTGTAGAGTATCCAAATAGTACTGTTAAAAGAAATAGAAACTATCAAATAGGATTTGTGTTAGCTGACAAATACGGTAGGTCTTCTCCCGTAATATTATCTTCTGTAGATAAAGGTGTTATTTCTGCTACAGAAGGGTTTTTCTCAGGGTCTACAATATACAGTCCTTATGACGATGCCGATACTAGCACCGATATAAAAACTTGGTTTGGAGACGCAATTTCTGTGACAGTTAATTCTAATGTACAATCGTTTTTGAATAGTACAACCGGGACTCCGGGACTTTATGCTACGGAAGTTAATTATCAAAGTAGTGGCATAGGATACGCCGTTGCTGATGGTAGCACTATATCTAGTAATATTTATACTTTTTCTATAGATCCAGTTTTTCAAGCAACAAATAAAAATGTACCAAGAGTTGGTGACTATCTAAGAGGTGAATACACTGATTACGTTGAGGTAACTGACATAAGTAATCCAGTAGGTACCCTTACTTATACTATTACAACTATAGGGCAGGTAAATCAGTCATATCTATGGATTGAACCCCCTACAAATATCCCAGTTTTAAGGTTTGCTTACGACATTAATGATTTAGGATGGTATTCTTATAAGGTTGTTGTAAAACAAACCCAACAAGATTACTATAATGCTTATCTACCTGGTTTTCTTAATGGATACCCAGTATCTAAAGACTCTAACAGTACCCCAGTATATCCAGTTACAGATCCATTTGTAGAATTTCCAACAAATGAACTTAACAAAACAGCTCATGTTGTTCTATTAAATGACAATATTAACAAAATACCTAGAGATTTAGAAGAGATTGGTCCTACACAAAGACAATATAGATCTTCCGTTAAGCTGTATGGTAGAGTTAATAATTTCATATCTCCACCAGGTAGTACTGATACTAAAACTAAACAATATTTTCCTAGGACTAGCCTTAGCTCAAACGCTACAAATGATGTAGCCTCTACTATAGCTTCTGCTAGAGACTTGGAATTTGCTCCAGATTGGATTTTTAATTCCATAGGGTTGTATCAATTAAATACAAATCCATATATAGCTAGAATATCTACATCAGAGAATGGTAACAACAATCCATTAGGAGTTGTTCTATCGCAAGATGACGTAGTTGATCAAGTTCCTGTTTTGACACCTATGCTTACCATTTATGAAACTGAAGCTCAGGAATCATTATTAGATATATATTGGGAAACAACAACGGGTGGATTGATATCGGACTTAAATGAAGATATTTCTACAAGCGTAGGAGGTGGAGCTCAAATTCAAATAGCGGGGGTATCTTTAGAAGAAAGTGATACTAGCGGACAGCCAATAACAGATTATTTTTACGCTCTTAGTGCAGAAGGACAAGTACTTACTACTAGTGTGTTTAGTAATTTAAGAGTAACAAACGCTAATGGTAATATTGTAAGCCGCGATTTTAGTCTGCAGAATGCAGATGTGGGTTCACCTGAAGAAGGAGGAGCTAGAATTATACTAGAAAATGAGTTAGTTTTTACATCGGTATCCGCTCAAAGAGATGTATTTACCTTTGTATTTACAGCGGAGATTTTTAATGCTTTAGGGGTTTCCCAAGGAACAACACAACAAAGTATTACTGGAACGCTACAAAATATAAGTCCCGCAATTCAATACGATCAACCGACTAATAATATAATTATTACAGAAGAAAAGACCGTAATTGTTCCTGTTGCGGATATTTCAGGAGTAAATGGAGCCTTTACTAATGACAATTTAGGATTAGTATGGTCCATGGAAGTATTTCCTATAGGATCAGTAGTACCTATTCAACCTAATACAATTGATTGGGTTATTGACTCAGCTACAGGAGAAATAACAAAACCTCCTTACGGGGTAGATTTAGGTACTTACACTATAAAAGTAACATTGACAGATGCCAGCGGCGGCGAGGGAGCACTTACAGCTACTTTAGATCTTAATGTACAGGTAAAACCTGCACTACTTAATGATGGGGTTGTTCCACTTTCTTGCTTCGCAAATCCTCAAGTTTTGTATAATCAAAATTCAGATTATTCATGGCCTCAAAGGCCAGTGTGGATAGAAGAACAAATAATATGTTCTAGTAACCGCTACCTTAATTCAGATAACTATGGATTTAGAGAACCTATTAATGGAATATTTTATATTTCAGATAATGTTCTTTCTGTTAGCGATTTTTATGATTGGACAGGGCCATTCCCTTATATAGTTCCTCCTGTGATGGAATTTAATAATTTAACTCCAATTGCTCCAGATAATGGTTGGCCTACAGGCGTGTACAGAATAGGGGAAACAAGCCACACCCGAGGTACCTTAGCTATGTCAATTAATATGACAATGGATCCTGTTTGGGACGCTGCAGCTGGTAATTGGACATTTGATCATGTATTAGGCGTTAAATCAGTTGAATGGTATTATAGATTTGCAGCAGAAGGTCCTTACTCGGCAACAGAATGGGCTCCTATACCAAGAGATGCCGATGAAAATCAATCAGGAGGGGATACTTTTGTAACATTCTTTCCGCCAACCCTCGAATGGAGTCAAAACTTTCCAGCTACGGATTGGTATAAACCTTTTAATAAATCTGAATGTAATACTCCAGGCCAAACGCCTTGGTGGGCCACCATTGAGGAGAGCTCGGCTTATGAATTTAGGATAGAAGAATACCAGCCAAATATAGAGAATAAAGACCCTTTATGGTGTTGGAGTACTTATAAGGAACCAATGTTTATAACAGGTGTTAGAACATCTAATTATAAAAATTACCCTTTAGCAATTAGTGCTGGAAGAAAAATAGAATACGCTATTGTTGTTGAGCAATTAACCTCCGTGAGTTGTACCGGTAGATCACAAGATTGGTTTAGAGATGTAGCGGTAGGTTGGTGTACTATAACTGATTTAAATAATTCTACTTGTGTTCCTGTAGAAGGTAGTAATGCAGTCGTCCCTGGTAACGTTTTAGAGGTACAAAGATCTACAGAATATAATGGGCCTCAAGGTGGGAATATTTGGTTAGAAACTCCTGCGACAGAAGTTTATCCTCTTTTATACACAAATATATATTTTGGAGAAATGATTTCTACTTTATTTACTGACGTGGAAATGACTACACCTTATAAGCCAGCTTCAGCTGATGCACAATTTATTAATTATAATTATAAAATATTAAGCCAAGGAGTGGGTTATACAAACCCTGAAACAGGGGATTCGTTAGAAGTGGGGCAACTTCAGTGGGCTGCTTCTTTTAACAGTATTACAGGTGCTAAAATATCATATACTGATCAAGTTGGATCTATTCAGACTTCAGAGAAGCCTTTAGTTATAGATGGCGGGGAAAGAAATTATATATATACTAAAGCAACAGCAACAACCATACAAGACAAAGGACAATACTTTCTCCAATGGCCTCCGAACAAGCCATTAATTCCTAATAATGGACCTTGTTAATACTTATTTATAAAATTAAAAAAAATGTCAGCAACATTAGAATTAAAATACTTTAACACTTTTTGGTTAAAAAGAATGGCTAATATAGCCGATGTTGCTCCCGGCGTAGAGAACATTCTGTATCTATCCAATGTAACCACTACTATTACTGTGAACACAGTTTTAACAGAGAATCAGATGAATGTGGGACAGGAAGTAACTATGACCTATCTTAACAGCAACAGCGGCATAGTGACAGACTATTCCAGTTACGTAGTTAGTAGAGGGGTTGGTAGTGTTACTGAGTTTGTTGTGGCTGTAGCTCCACTTGGAACTGTAACACCTATAACTGGGGAAACGACTGTAACTATAAATTTTGGAAAAATTATTAATTTCGACAATATACCTAGTTCTTATGATGGAGATACTACTTTAGATTGGATGATTGAAGAGTCTAGAATTAGAGGTGGTTATAATAATACTTCTGTTGACTTAGGTGTTAAAGCTTATTTAGTTGAAGACGATAGTGTTCAAATACATAAATTTAGTGGTTTAATATATTCTGGTATATTTAATTCTAGAACAGGTATAAATCAAACTAATCAGTTTTCGGTTGCTGAAGATATTACAAGGACTATAGATCCAGCAAATGGCTCGGTACAAAGATTGTATGCTGAAGATACCAACCTTATAATATTCCAAGAAGAAAAAGTAAGTAAATCTTTGATAGATAAAGATGCGATATACTCAGCTGAAGGAAATGCTAGTGTTACTAGCCGTAATTTAGTTATAGGCCAAAACGTTGCTTTTGCAGGAGAATATGGTATTGCAAAAGACCCGGAATCATTTGCTGTTAATGGATATAGAAAGTACTTTACAGATAGAGAACAAAATGTGGTTTGTAGGTTATCTATGGATGGTATAACGGTTATATCTAATTATGGTATGACTGACTTCTTTAGAGACAAATTATCTACAGTAGGGAATGGTGGAATAATTCTTGGCGGATGGGATGCTCACAACAAACAGTACGTTGTTTCAATGCAACAGTCTGATGCGACTAGAAACAGCACTTTTTCAACATTAGCATTTGACGAAGCGGTAAAAGGCTGGGTTAGCTTATTTAGCTACAAACCCGATCAAATGATTAGTTTAAACAATAATTTTTATTCTACCAAAGATGGGAAAATTTATGAGCATTATAAACTTTTAAGCACATCTCAAGCAAGATCCGTATGGTATGGGACAACTTATGAATCTAAAGTAACATTTATTTTTAATCAAGCTCCTTCTATGATAAAAAACTTCCAAACTATAAACTACGAAGGGGATAGCGGATGGACAATGACAAGTTTTATAACTGATGCTGATACTGCTTTTTCCATAGCTCCGCCGGTTAATGTTAGAACGCTTCAGGAAATGCAAAGCTTAATGTTGCAAAATACATTTAAAGTAAAAGAAAATAAATATTATGCTAATTTAGTAAATAGTACACCTTCATCATTTGGAGAGGTTGTTTGGGGATCTTCTTCTTCGGGTCTTAAAGGATTTTTTGGAGAAGTAACTATGTCAGTGCCAAACGCTACTAGTACCACAGGGGAGGTATTGGGTAAAAAAGAATTATTTGCTGTTAGCACAGGGTTTGTACAATCATCTTAAATTAAATTCAATGAGTAATATAACAGAAAAAGTAAAGCAAATTGTAGACTATGAAAAAGATATAGCTACAGGTATTGAAGAAATAAAACAATTTTTAATACACCCTGACACTCAGCAAGCTGAATTACCTCCGAGGCATTCGTTTTCCCCAGGTATATATGTAAGAGAGTTATCAATACCAGAGGGAACTTTGCTTATAGGTAAAATTCATAAACATCGACATCATAACTTTCTAATGAAAGGAACTATAATAGTTCTTACTGAAGCAAATGGTATTGAGCTATTACAGGCTCCTCTAATGATTGTTTCTGAACCAGGAACACAAAGAGTAGGATATGCGTTAACGGACTCTATATGGACGACCGCACACGTAAATGAAGATGATGGACAAGATATTAAAGTAATAGAAGACAGGATAGTTGTTGAAGAAAAATCACAATATTTAGAATACAAAGAAAAATTAACTAAAAAATTATCAATATGAGCGTAATGATGGCGGCCTCCGCTGCAATAGCAATTGGGGGAGCAATATATAAAGGCGTTAAAGCTAAGCAAGCTAAGGATGAAGCTGAGCGGGAGCAAGCTATGAGAGCAAGACAGATACGAGCTTTTGAAAATAATAGACAAGACGTTATAAATCCTTATTCCGATGTTAAGTCTTTGGCTGATTTAGCTAAAGATCTTTCGGGTGATATGTCTAATGCATATAATAATTTAGGTGTTGCCACCCAAGCAGCCGAAATCCAGATGGAACAAACAGATATTGCTTTAGCTAATACATTAGATGTATTACAAGCTACAGGAGCAAGTGCCGGCGGAGCAACTGCCTTAGCTCAAGCTGCTGCTAGAAGTAAAAAGGGTGTTGCAGCGAGCATCGAGGACCAAGAGTCCCGTAATATGATGGCACAAGCAAAAGGTGAAGAAAATCTTCAGCGTATGCAAGTAAGTGAAAAGCAAAGAATTCAAGGTATAAATATATCTGAAGGAGCCAGAGAACAACAAGCACAAGCAACAGGTAAAGCTTTCGAATTTCAAGCACAAGAAAATAGAGATGTAATGCAATTAAATAGAATGGCAGGACAGGAGACGCAGGCTAGACAAAACATTGCACAATCGAATGCTGATCAACAAGCAGCAATAGGAGCGGGTATTAGCGCAGCTAGTTCTTTTGGTTCGTCAGTAGCCTCGTCAGGAGTTATGGGACCTAAATAAAACAAATAGCAGAAATTGAAGCGGGACTAGAATAATAATTTAAGAAAACATAATGGGAGCATACGATAATTACCAAATAGTAAAAGATACCTCGGGACAAATAGTTCCTCAAGCTATAGCTAAGGGCATGGCAGACCTAAGCAAAGGTGTTGCGGAGGGTAGAGCAAAAAGAGAAGCTGTAATTAAGGCAGCGGCTAAAAAAGCTGCAGCTCAAGGTATTGTAAATAACCGCTACGATGAGTTAATGCAGAATGAGCTTTTTAAATTAGGAAAAGCAGACGATAGTCTTTCTTCAAACATGCAAAAAGATATCCAAGGTTTTCAAGAAAAGTATCTTACTACTATATTTGACTTAAAAAAATCTAACGCAAATCCAGATACTACCCCAGCCACTAGGAAAACTAATAATGAAACAATAATAAAAACACGTAATCAACTCTCTTCTATAAATACATTTGTAGCAACTACTATTGGAAGACAGAAATCCGCAATTGAAAATATAAAAAATGGTAACGATTCAGGCTATCAATACCAATATAATGAGATTGTTGGTGACGATGGAGACACTATGCAAGGCCTTGACATAGCTCTTAGTAAAGCTGACAACGCAAATAACTCGTTGAGACTGGTTGAAAATGAAGATGGTGAAATTATTATGAAAGCCTCAGGAGCATACAGAATTAATAATTCAAGTGAGAATGCTAAATGGGGTTTTGACCTTTCTTTAGATAAATGGAATAATCCGGAATTTAGTACAACTTCAAAAATAACCCAAAGCGTAGCTCAAGGCACTGAAACTGTTATAGATAGGTTATACGGAAAAGATGCGGACGGTAAGAAAAACGAAGGTCTTTCTCAAAATGTTATAGGGGATCAGCCTGTTAAAGTTATCACAAGTGATGCGGGAAGCGGTTATACTTTAAAGCGAACCGTACAGCCTTTAAATTCTGATGAAATAAATACGCAAATTACTGCGTCTACTAATGCTGAAGTTGCTAATTTCTTAGGCATAGGTAACAGGCGAAAACAAAATCCAATACTAGTGGGACAGCTAGGCTTAGACAAAGAATGGTGGGATAAATATAATAATGAAAATACCCAAGAAGAAGCTTTTGGAGAATTGGAAAATGCATTTCGTGATAGCATTAGCGATGGAGTGAAATCAGCGGAAAAAATAGAACAAGATGCTGAAGGCAACTGGATAAAACCTTTGAAAGAAGTTACCGTGAAGGGTAATAACACTAGTTACAACTTGAGTACAAACAAATAATTAAATTATGATAATTAAAATATATATAGAAACGGTAGACGGAGTAGAAGAAAGATTTGAAGTTAGCGAAGACAATATAAGTGTTTTTGAAAGCGAACATCCGGAAGCTGTATTCTTGGAAGAATATGACGACGAGGAGACCAGCGATAATCCTAACGAAGTGACATTAGAAAACTTTAAAAACGGAAATTTTGGAACAGATCCTGTAGCGAGTGCAGAGACGGGATTGGAAAATGTAGCACAAAACGATACGGGGTTACCATCGGGCGATGGTTCTTTGGCTTTTCAAAACAACAAACCTCTTGAAGGTGACGACTTAACTGTTTTAAAAGAATCTACTGATATTGTTGAAGAAGATTTACAAATTTATGGAAATGTTTTAAATAAAGAAGGCAACACTACTTTTGTGGAAAAACCTTATGAATTACAATTAGAAGAATATACAACTAATTACGCCGACGCTATCAACGCAAAAGGCAATTATAATTTTTTAGCAGAAAAATCCGCTAAAGACCGTGAATTTTTTGCAGAAACAATGATAGCTAAACCTAGCTATCTTAAGAAAAAGTTTAATAGGTTAACCAATAGTTATGATTTAGTGCCTACAGAAGACGCTGCTAAACAATTTGAGAAAAATTTACCGTCTAACTTTGATGCTTTTGAAAGTAAAAAGGATTTTGGTGAAGCGGTAGATATTGCTATAAAGAAAACAATCAATGAAGATAAATTAATTAAATTTCAAATTCTCCAAAACGAAAGAAAAAGCAAAAAAGAACTTGTTGAATACGGAAAAAGTTTAAATAATATATATGATTTTGAAGATCCTAAAGATTTAGCTAAGGCTACTGAAGATTGGAATCAAAGAGCAAAAGAGCTTATAATTGATCCTATTGTAAATTCTAAGTATTATAAGAATACAATGAATCAAATAAGCACTGTAGCATCTGAAGTAGGAAGCGCTAAAAATGTAGAATTTGCTAGAAGCAAAGATTGGCTTTTATCTAAATTTGATGCTGAACGTGAAATTTATGGTTTAGGATGGCACGCTGATTTTGCTGAGTCCGCCGTTGGAGGCGCAGTTAATATGTACAAAGGATTTAATCAATCTTTAGCCGCTGGGCAACAAGTTTCGCTTAAAGAAACCAGTGATCAAATAATAAGATTAGAAAAAGATATTGCTAGTGGAAAAATTACGGAAGATAGTTCTACTACGTTTGGGGGAACTTATTCTCATAAAGAAGGATATACTTATGGAGCAAAAACTGGGTCGGTTAAAGAAAAACTAGCTTTTTTAAAAAATAAATTAAAAGGAATATCCGGGTCTATAATAGAAGATCTTGAAGCTGCTGATAAAGCGGGGGATTATAAAGAATTATTTAAAACCGCTAATTTAGAAGATGGCATTGATCTTACAGATTTATGGAGATTAATTGGTGAATCAACACCCCAAATGGCTGCAGCAACAGCGGGTACACTTACTGGAAATCCTGTTTTAGCAGGTTTAGGGTTTATGACTATGTTTGCTACAGAGTACGGTAGCAATTACATAGGAGCTATTGAACAAGGCTTAATAAATGATGGCCTCAAAGTAACGCAAGAAAACGTAATGGATGCGTTGCAAAAAGGCAAATATGCTAATCAAGCTATTGCCGCTGGAGGAGCTGTGCTATCGGCTGGACTAGAGCAGCTTGGTGGAAGCGTGGTTGCGAAAAATACTTTAAAAGCTTTAGGTTTAAGCGGAAGTATCGCAAAAGCTTCAGCTTCTTTATATAAGGGTGAGATCAAAAAAATGGCTAAAGTTTTATATAGAGGGGGTCAATCTAAACTTAAGTCAGGTGTTAGTGAAGGATTTACTGAATTAGGACAAGGATTAGCTAGCCAAGCGGCTACAGGATTACAATTAGAAGGTCTTAAAGGCATTACAAGCTATATAGATGGCAATGAAAACTATCAAGCTTTTACTGCAGGAACTGCTATGGGTATATTTTTACCATTTGGCGCTTCTGTAGCGTCTCAGACTTCAATTGAATTAAGAAATTCTGCTAGAGATGTTGCTACTAGGTTTGATTTTAGTAATGCAGGAAAAGATTTAGCTTCCGTAAATTCATTTTTTAAAGCAGCTGAAAATAATTTAAAACAAAAGTTAGAACTTAATCAGTTAACTGAAGAAGAATACCTTGAAGAGTTAGACAATCTAAATGAAGCAAAAAATACTGGTTATAAAATACCTCAAAATTTAAGCGAAACAGGTAGAAAAAAAGCTTTTGATTTAATATTAGAAAAAACACAAATAGAAAATGATATTAAAGGTAAAGAGCCTGAATTAGTTAAAGAGGATAAAGATAGAATATTACAAATTAATAAAGAATTAAGCGATATTAGTGCTGTAGACAGGGTAGCTAAGTCTTCTACTAAAATACTAAAAGACGTAGGTGAAGGTGATAAAGAAATTAGAAGCGTTGGATCAAAAGAAGAAGTTGCTAAAATAATTGAGGACATTGAAGGAGATAAAGATGCTTCTATATCTAAAGCTGAAAGTTATGGACTAAATGTTAAAAGACCTGGAAAACCTGATTTAATTATTATAAATGAAGAGGCTATATTTGAAACAGGGCTTGGGGGCAGCAATACTGTTACTCTTGAAGATGGCAAAGCTTTCGGTATAAAATTAAAAAATAACACATCCGCTCACGAAGTATTACATTCTATATTAAATGAGGTTGTTGGAGATGAAGCAATGATTAAAATGGGTGATAATCTTCTTAGTGCTTTAGAAACAGCTTATGGAAATGATTTAAAAACTTCTGTTTTTGGAAAAAGATATGAACAATATGTAGCGCTTAGTAAGGAAAAAACCAAAGAGGGTAAACCAAAATATTCTAAAGTACAATTAGCTCAAGAAACTTTTACGCTTTTTAGTGAGGCTTTATTAGATAAAGACATGGAACTTATTAAAAAAGATAAAACTTTTATTGAATCATTAAAGGCTATAGTTAAACAAGTATATTCTACTGTATTTAATAAGCCTATAGATTTTGATAGTGATGAGGATCTTTTTAAATTTATTGAAGACTATAATAAAAGCGTTACTTCTGGAAAAGGTTTAAGCAGAAGAATGAAAGCTACTATAAAAAAAGCGGCTAAAAATAAACCTACTGTTGAGGCTAATAAAAATGTTGAAGTATCTTCGTCATTAAGTAATGAAAATCAACAAGAGTTTGATAAAGCGCTAGAAGTTCTTGAGGAGGCGGAGGCAGTTTTAGATGAGGATTTTGATAATCCACAGTCTCAAAAAGCTGTTAAAGATGCTGAAGCTGCTTTTAATGCAATAATAGAAAAGCAAGAAAATGAGGCTGCTGGAATTGTAGAAGAAATTACCGAGGAAGTTGTTGAAGAAAATACACCAGAAACAACCGCTAAAGATTTTGTAAGAACAAAAAAAGATCCTTCTACTAAAAAAAGATCTTTAACTCCGGAAGTTAAAAAAGTAATAGAAAAAAAGATAGCTAAAGCTAAAATTGAAACAGATAAATTAGTAAAAAAGCAAAAAGTTGCAATTGATAAAAGGCTTAAAGAAATAGATGCTCTTCCCTCTAGTGAAATGGAAAGAACTCCAAAAGCCGCTCTTAAAAAGTTAGCTAAAAATAATCCTGTAGAGTTTGCAAAGCAAGAAGGAATTACTGTGCCAAAACCTGCTGCATTAGCAATTTTAGAAAAAGAAATAGCGGAAGACTTAAAAGTTCCAATAGAGAAATTTGTTAATTCTGTGGGAACGCTGTTTTACAAAATGCAAAAGCCTGTAATTAAAGACACAGTTGATCTTAATACTTGGAAAGATGTAGTTAGAGGAGATGTTCTGCAAATGGTTTTAAGTGAATATAAACCTGAAACTACAAATAGATTAGGGGAGGATGTAGTTAATGACATAGAAGATCTTATATTTAACAGAGGTCAATTCCGTATTAGAAATATTGGAGAGCGACTTATAACAGGTAAAGAAAAGACTAGTAGTACTAAAGATATAAAAAGCGAAGCTGTAAGTAATGCTAAAAAAATAAAACCTTCTTCAATTTTAGCAGGAACAAAAAATAAATACAATAGAGCCAAAGATAAAGTAAAGGAATTCTGGGATAAAAATAGAGACAACGAAAAGGTTAGAACCTTTAAAGGATTAAAAAGTGTTATAGACGATGTTATCGTAGAGGTGTTTGATATAACTCCTAGCGCACTTTCCGCGCGTTCTGGCAACCTTAACAGACCAAGCATGGATAATGCTTTAAAAAACATTACAGAGCCTTTAAATGTAGTAGAAATAAGAAACGCGAATGGGGATGTTGAAATTGCTAGAGTAAATAAAGAAGAGATAAATGGATTTATAGATGACTTAAATAGAAGAAAATTATTAGAAAAAAGTGATCCCGAATATATTGAAGGCTATACTAGATCTAAAGAAACTACTTCTATATTAGATCTTTTAACTAAGTTTTTTCCAAAATCTACAGTGCCTGAATATTTTTATGCCGATGGCGATAGAGGAGACAAATTAATAATTGAAAAAGATACAGGAATAGGTAATAAACTTAAAGAAGCGCTATATGTCACTAAAGAAAGAGGAGGGCTTGGATCTGGCAATACATTACGAGATCTATCAAATGTAACCTTTGACGACATGTTAGAAGTTATAGGCGCTTACGAAGATGCTGACGGGGTTTTTAGATTTAAAGCGGGAGTTAATGGTCGATCGCCTGAAGGATTAAGGTTATTAGAACTTGTTAAACTAACAGGCAAGTATATTACTAATGAACTTAGTAGAACTGAAGCCAATTTAGATCCAATGACTAAAGCTGACTTAGCCGCTGGTAAAAGTGAATTAATGTATTCTTTAAAATACGTTAGCCCAGAGCTATTAAATAAGTTAACTATAGGGGATGTTAATAACTTAAAAACTTTAAATGTTAGAAATAAAACGGATTTAGCAAAAGCAATAAAAAAATTAGAAGACGAATTAGAGTCGGATTATTTTGATACATTAAAACCTTACATAGAAGGCTTTAAAAAAGATTGGGAAATATCCCAAGAAGCCAAATGGCCTGATTCTGAACAAAGAATTATTGATACATTTGTTAATTTAAAAAAATTATTGCCGGGTTTAAAAATAGTTCAAACAAAATTAAACACAAATTCGAGCGAATTAGATTACAAATTTGAATTAGATGGTAAAGAAATTAATTTAGAAGCTAAAAAGAACTTGAGTGCTAGATTAGGGTCTTTAGGCATTCACTTTAATGAAACACAAGGGTTTTATATAAACAGTAAACATGATGGCATTAACGGCAAATTTTTAGGAAAATTAATAGCCGGAGAAAAAGATACTGCTAATGTTTTTGTAGATAAAGCTGAAGATTATTACAAGGGCAAATTTACTTATATATCTTTTGATAAATCTGGTAAAAGAAGATTTGAAATGAAAGCATGGGCTTATGCTAAATTAGTAAAGCAGGGTTTTTTAATAAAATCAACATCTAAAATTAAATTACCTATAGAATACGTTTCTCAATTTTATGCAAATAAAAACGGGGATGTTATTAATTTTGGCGACATAGGGGCATTTGCTCTTAAAGACAACGGAATGTTCGACATACCTTTGTTAAATCAAAAAAACGTTGAAGTTGATATTAGTGTTTCTTGGAGACCTGCTTATTTAAAAAATGGTAATGTTATTTTAACAAGAGTTGCTAGCCCTCAATTAACTACAGATTCTAAAAAAATTTTAGGTGAAACAGATACTTTTAATTTTAGTAAGTTAAAAGAAGCACAAGCTATATTAAACACTAATAACATTAAAACATTAGGTAATGAAACATTAATATCTCCTAGTTTAAGAATTAAAGGTCAAACAAATACACAGGTCATTGATCAAATGATTAAAATAGACAAAGCTATAACCATAGCTAATAGTCTTAATGTACCTAACAAAGGAATTAGTGTATGGGATTTTGATGATACTTTAGCTAGAAGTAAAAGCAATGTATTATATACAATGCCAGACGGATCTAACGGTAAATTAACCGCTGAACAATTTGCGAAAGATGGAGACAGATTAATGGCAGAAGGTGCTGAATTTGATTTCAGTGAATTTAGCAAAGTTGTTAATGGCAGCAAAGGACCTTTCTTTGAAAAGGCTATGGCTAGAAATAAAAAGTTTGGAAATAAAAATGTTTTTATTCTTACAGCTAGACCAGCTAATAGCGCTACAGCAATACACGAATTTTTAAAAGGTATTGGATTAGATATTCCTTTAGCAAATATAACTGGATTAGCAAATTCTAGTCCTGAAGCAAAAGCTAATTGGGTTGTTGGTAAAGCAGCTGAAGGTTATAATGACTTTTATTTTGCTGATGATGCCAAAGGCAATGTTAAAGCTGTTGACAAAGCTCTTGGTAAAATAGGTGTAAAAAAGAAAGTTGAATTAGCGGATCCTAGTGACACTAGGTATTCACTTAAAAACCAACCAAAGGCTGTGCAAGATGTTTTAAACAGCATCGATGTTAAGAGCCAGGTTCAGCAAGATAGATTAAAAACTTCAGAAGAATTGGACGATGCTTTTAATAGTTATTTAGAAGGATCTACGGGCATTGAAGCTTACAAAAGATATAAGAAGGATAAAGCAATGCTTAAAGGTAGAGGCAAAGGTAGATTCGATTATCTTATTCCTCCTGGAGCTGAAGATTTTGTAGGTTTACTTTATAAAA
>OJHY01000256.1_pt1 | contig 16061 bp, 15 predicted proteins | sample 1595301 | NCBI WGS metagenome assembly OJHY01 (sample SAMN05416880, study PRJEB24817) | seawater metagenome | isolation source: Sea water | place: Canada:Atlantic | collected 2013-11 | reverse complement strand
CTGGAACACAACAATCAACAGGACAAACTGCAGCACATTGAGGCTCTTCATGAAACCCAATACACTCTGTACATTTGTCTGGCGCTATAAAGTAAAACTCATCACTAATGGGGTCTTGCTCTTTAGCTGCATCGACCTGTTTCCCATTTGGTAAAAGAACAACTCCATTTAAGGCGGTTCCTTCTTCATATTTCCATTCATCAGAAGCTTCGTAAATTGCATTATTAGGGCATTCTGGCTCACAGGCACCACAATTTATACATTCATCAGTTATTATAATTGCCATCGTATTTTCTTTTTTTAACTTTGTACAAATTTAGAAACTTCAAAACCTAACACCAAACAATAAAATGCAATTAAATAAAAGAATTCAAGCTTTTGTAACATTAGGAAACTTTATGAGTCAGTTTTCTAATGAAAATTACATTAAAAAAGACAATATACCTTTTAATGAGATCTTCTTTGAAGCAATGACTGATGCAATACAGTTATCTAAATCATATAATGGTTGGTTTACAGAAAACAATATCCAATTTGCATTTAAAAATTGGAAAGATGCGTTAAATGAAGAGAACTTATTAAAATGGACTTCCAAATATGATTTAGATAAAGTTCATAATCATCATATAGCAATCGTATTAGCCGGTAACATACCTTTAGTTGGTTTCCATGATTTTTTATCAGTATTAATTTCTGGAAATCGTTTAATTGCAAAACTATCTTCTAACGATAAGCTACTTCTGCCCTATTTAACAAAATATTTAATTGCAATTGAACCAGAATTTGAAGGTAAAATAGTGTTTACTGAAGAAAGATTAGAAAAATTTGATGCAGTCATTGCAACAGGCAGCAATAATACAGCGCGTTATTTTGAATATTATTTTGGTAAATATCCAAACATAATTAGGAAAAATAGAAATTCAGTAGCGGTTCTTTCTGGCAAGGAAACGGGTGAAGAACTCAAAAGTCTTTCCAATGATATCTTTAGGTATTTTGGTTTGGGTTGTAGAAATGTTTCCAAAATTTTTATTCCTAAAGATTATAACTTTGATGCTTTTTTTAATGCAATGTTTACATGGAAAGAAGTTATAAATGACAACAAGTACATCAATAATTACGACTATAACAAGGCTGTTTACTTAATGAGTAATGTTAATTTATTGGACAATGAATTTTTATTGCTAAAAGAAGACATTAACTTCTCATCGCCTATATCGGTAACTTTTTATGAATATTATGATACTTTAGAATCAGTTTGCGAAAAATTAATCACCGAAAAGGATAACATTCAGTGCATTGTTTCTAATTTGGGGATTAAAAATGAAATTAAATTTGGTGAAACGCAGAATCCAAACTTATGGGAATATGCAGATGGTATAGACACTATCGATTTTTTAGTAAAACTTCCTAATTAATTTATTGATAAAACAATATATAAAGGCTAATGTTTTCGGATATTTGCACAGAAATTTAATTTTATAATGAAACAGCTGTTTATTTATTTTATGTTAAAGAGGGTCGAATGCTCATTAAATCGTATCATAAAATAAAACAACAACTAACTAATAAGCAGATACTTGTAATCATTAAAAATAACCTATCGAGACACATGAAAAAACATAATTTTAGCGCAGGACCCTGTATTTTACCGCAATCAGTAATGCAAAAAGCATCTGAAGCCGTTGTCAATTTCAACAACCTAAACCTTTCATTAATTGAAATTTCACATCGTAGTAAAGATTTTGTGGAGGTAATGGAAAATGCTAGAAATTTAAGCTTAGAGTTACTAGGACTTCAAGGAAAAGGTTACAAAGCTTTGTTTTTACATGGTGGAGCTAGTATGGAATTTTTAATGGTTGCATTTAATCTATTGGAGAAAAAATCCGCATATTTAAATACTGGAACTTGGTCAGATAAAGCTATTAATGAAGCTAAATTGCTTGGAGATATAGTTGAAGTAGCTTCATCTAAAGATCAAAATTTTAATTATATACCTAAAAACTACACAATCCCTTCAGATGTAGATTATTTTCATTGCACTAGTAACAACACTATTTTTGGAACACAAATTAATGACTTTCAAAAAACAGCTGTTGTAAAGGTTTGTGATATGAGTAGTGATATCTTTTCAAGGCAAATGGATTTCTCTCAGTTTGATTTAATTTATGCAGGTGCTCAAAAAAATATGGGTCCTGCTGGAACGACTTTAGTAATTATAAAAGAAGATATTTTAGGAAAAGTTTCAAGAACCATTCCTTCGATGTTAGATTATCAGGTTCATATTGGAAAAGACAGTATGTATAATACTCCCGCAGTGTTTCCTGTTTATGTATCTATGTTAACTTTAGAGTGGTTAAAAAACCTTGGAGGAATTTCGGAAATTGAAAAAATCAATAATAAAAAAGCAGAACTGTTGTATTCTGAAATTGATACAAACCCTTTATTTAAAGGTTTTGTAAGTCAAAAAGAAGATCGATCCAAAATGAACGCAACGTTTAACCTCACAGACAGCTCTTTAGAAAATCAATTCAATACACTTTGGACAGAGGCAGGAATTAATGGTTTAAAAGGCCATAGAAGTGTTGGAGGGTTTAGAGCTTCTATGTATAACGCTTTGCCTTTAGAAAGTGTTCAAGTACTTGTTGATGTAATGAAAGAATTAGAACGAACAGCATAAAAAATAATAGTAATAAGATTTCCGATTTTACGGAAAATAAAATAAAATTGTCATGAAAGTATTAGCAAACGATGGAATTTCACAAACTGGTATTGATTCCTTAGAGTCATCAGGATTTAAAGTAATAACGACTACAGTAGCACAAGAACAATTAATAAATTATATCAATGAGCATACTATTGACGTAATTCTAGTGAGAAGCGCTACTAAAGTTAGAAAAGATATCATTGATTCCTGTCCAAGTCTTAAAATTATTGGACGCGGTGGTGTGGGTATGGATAATATTGATGTGGAATACGCAAGAAGCAAAGATCTTAAAGTTATCAATACTCCTGCAGCATCATCGGCTTCTGTAGCAGAGTTAGTATTTGCTCATTTATTTGGTGGTGTTCGCTTTTTATATGATGCTAATAGAAATATGCCTTTAGATGGTGATTCTAAATTTAAAGAATTAAAAAAGAATTATAGTGGAGGTCGAGAATTAAGAGGTAAAACTTTAGGTATAATAGGATTTGGAAGAATAGGTCAAGAAGTTGCTAAAATTGGTTTAGGCTGTGGAATGAAAATAATTGCAAGTGACACCTTTTTAGAAAAAGCAACTATTGAATTTGTATTTTTTGACGGTCAGAAAGTTGATTTTGAAATTAAAAGCCAATCTTTTGAAAAGGTTTTAAAAGAGAGTGATTTTATCAGTGTGCATGTCCCTGCACAAAAAAATTATATTTTCAGTAAAAAGGAGTTTACTTTAATGAAAGAGGGTGCAGCCATCGTTAATGCGTCAAGAGGAGGTGTTATTGATGAAGTGGCTTTAATAGAAGCTATAGAATCCAATAAATTATCATTTGCAGCAATAGATACTTTTGAAAATGAACCTACTCCAGCTATAAAAGTATTGATGAATGGTAAACTTTCATTAACACCTCATATTGGTGCTGCGACTAATGAGGCACAAGATAGAATTGGAACTGAATTGGCAGAACAGATAAAAAGTATTTTAAAACCTTAATTTATTGTTTTTAAGAGGTATTCTGTATGAGATAAAAAAATTATACGAGCGATAAAAAAACAATCTAAAGTATGTTGGATAATTTTAAAAAAAAATGGGAAATAACATCGAATTGGCAATTAATAATTCCTTTCCTGGGAATTATGGGATTGCTTTATTCTTCTTATAAATTAGCAACTATTTTTACAATCGATTCTTTAATTTTCAATATAGCTCTCACATTAGTCCTATCATTTATACTTTTAAAGATTACTTTGTTTTTATTTAAAAAGTTAGAAAAAAAATGGGAGCTAGCTTATCGATGGGAAATGATACGAGTATTTATAATTTTCGCTATCACCGGTAGTAGCAGTGTTATTGTAGGAAAGCCATTTCTAAAAATAGTGGGGATTACTAATGATAATTTGCAACCAGTTCTTTATTGGATATTATATATCCTGATAAGTTTTATTTTTTATCAAATCTTATTAATTACTATAGCTTGGCTTTTTGGGCAATTTAAATTCTTTTGGAATTTTGAAAAGAAAATGATTCGGAAAATGCGATTGGGTTTTTTATTAAATGAAAAATAGCAAAACAACAAAATAACTATTTACATTTTACTGTTATTATCAATTATAATGGCTTGCATTTGTGGAGCTTTAATCCAAACAAATGTGTATAACCACATTAAAGTAAATGTTGGTATCACATCCAAACCGGGTATTAACTCTTCTATAAAAACAATAATAGAAGCAATTTTACCCTTTTTACCCTCATACATATCATTCATTTGTTTTGCAGCGTAAGGCGCCCAAATCATATCTATAAGAGTACCTGCAATAGGTATAAACACAGTGGAAATACTAATAAGATCAAGTACAATAGACTTTCTTAATAATTTATTTTTATTCATTTCCATCAACTACTGGGTATAAAAAACATTCTTAAATTTAAGAGCAATCAATTTTAAAAAAAATCGTTATTAGCAACTATGCTATTATTTTAATTTATCTGAAAATATAGCTTTAATTTTTTCAATTTTTGGAGTGATTGTATAATCACAATAGCCTTGTTCCGAATTTTGATTATAATAATTCTGATGATTTTCTTCAGCATTATAAAATATATCAAAAAGTGTAATTTCGGTTACTATAGGAGCATCGTAAAAGCTACTTTTATTTAACTTTAAAATAAAGTCTTCTGCTTGCCTTTTTTGAATTTCAGAAGTGTAAAAAATACCACTTCTATAGGGTGTTCCTACATCAGCTCCTTGGCGGTTTAATGTAGTGGGGTTATGGGTTGCAAAAAATATTTCCATCAATGTTTCAAAAGATACTAAATCCCGATCATATGTAATTTCTATTGCCTCTGCATGTCCAGTTCTGCCGGTACATACTTCTCTATATCCGGGATTTTTAATAGTCCCTCCTGTATACCCTGGCTGGACACTTTCAACTCCTTTTATTCTTTGAAAAATTGCTTCTGTACACCAGAAACAACCACCAGCAAAAATTGCTTTATCCATCATTAATATATTTAAATACAAAATTACAAATTATAGTTATAGTTTAAAGCTACATTACTTTTAACTTTTTGTTAATATAACTACTAATCTGATAAGTTTAGATTTGCTTATAATTTTCTTTATTAAAAATTTCTTTTTCAATTATAATTAAACATGTACAAGTCTATTTTTATTTCCTTATTATTAATTATAAACTCTACAGTTTTTGCACAAGAAAAAAAGAATATTACAGCATCAAGAATTAACAATCCTCCAAAAATTGATGGCATCCTAAATGATAAAATTTGGGAATCCGTAGCAATTGCAACAGATTTCAATATGTTTGAACCTGGAAATGAAGGAATCATTAATGATAACTATCAAACAGAAGTGAAAATTGCATACGATGACAATGCAGTTTATATAGCAGCCGCTATGTTTGACCCAAATCCTGATGAAATACAAAGTCAATTAAGTCAAAGAGATGACGTTTTTGTACAGGCAGATTTATTCTATGTTGCATTGAACACCTTTAATGATGGCATTAACGAAACCCGATTTTATGTTACAAGTGCTGGAAGCATAGGTGATTCGAAAAGCTCTCAAAATGGAAATGATTTTAATTATAATGTAGTTTTTAATTGTAAAATTTTTAAAGATGAAAATGGCTGGTATGCAGAATACCGCATTCCTTATAATGCCTTGCGATTTCCTGAAATAGAAATACAAGATTGGAGTATTAATTTCTTCAGGCAAATAAAATCCAAAAACGAAACCTATAGTTGGAACTTTATAGACAATAAAATAGGAAATCAAAAATTATACAATGGCCTAGTTACCGGTATTACTAATATTGACCCACCAACCCGATTAACTTTCTATCCTTTTGCTCAAGGTGTTGTTTCTACTTTTGATGATGAAACAGCAACTAATTTCACTGCAGGATTGGATTTAAAATATGGGATTTCAGATAGTTTCACCTTGGACCTTACCTTGGTTCCCGATTTTGGACAAACTGCTTTTGATGAGGTTCGATTAAATTTAGGTCCTTTTGAACAAACTTTTGATGAAAATAGATCTTTTTTTACTGAGGGAGTTGAGCTATTTAATAAAGGAGAGGTGTTTTTCTCAAGACGTATTGGAGGTAAAGCATCTGGTGAAATTGAAGAGCTATTAGAAAATGAGAACATTGTGGAGCAAGCCTCTAATGTTAATATCTTAAATGCTGTTAAGGTTTCAGGAAGAACAAAAAAAGGTTTAGGTCTAGGTTTCCTTAATGCAATTACAGAAAAAACATATGCAGTTATACAAGATTCGATCACAGGTAATCAACGCAAAGAACTTATAGAACCATTGGTCAATTACAATGTATTTGTTTTAGATCAAGAGTTTAATGGCAACTCTTCAGTTTCATTAATAAACACCAGTGTAATAAGGAACGGCAGTGAGTTTAGAGACGCTAATGTTACTGCCGGAGTATTTAGTATTGCCGACAAAAAGAACACCTTTAGAACTGCTGGCCGTGCTATAATTAGTAATGTAAATTATGGGGAGGGCTTTAAAACAGGTTTTCAATCTGAATTAGATATCTTTAGAACAAAAGGAAATCTGAGATACCGAATTGGACATGATTTTGCAAATACAACAATTGATATAAATGACTTAGGAGTTAATTTCAGAAACAATTTTAACAATTTTGGCCTTGGTATTGCTTATGAAATATTTGAACCTACTAAAATATTTAATAAATATAGAATTAGTTTATCGGGAAGACATAGAAGACTTTACAAGCCAAGTATACAGACTCAAAATACGATTAATTTAGAAGCCTTTTTTCTAACTGTAAATCGTTTTGCTTTTGGTACGGAGACCCGTTTTAGTAGCAAAAGAGAAAATTATTTTGAACCTCGGGTAGATGGTAGGTTTGTTACTTATCCAGCAAACTTAGAAGTAAGTGGGTGGATTTCTACCGATTTTAGAGAGAAATTTGCTATTGATCTAAATGCATCTTTTAATAGTTTTGTAGATGATCCACAACATAATTACAGTGCCGGATTTGAACCCAGGTATCGTTTTTCAGAACATTTTTTTTTAATATGGGAATCAAATATCTATTTAAGCAATGATAATAAAGGGTATGTAGGTGATAACGAAGTTGATGTTTACTTCGGTCAAAGAGACATTATTAATTTAGAAACTTCGTTACAAGCAAGTTATAATTTTGATCCATATAAAGCAATTGACCTGCGTTTTAGAAATTTTTGGGGAACTGCAAATTACAAGGATAATTTATTTTACATACTCAATGAAAATGGCTCATTAACTAATACATCTTATGACATTTCTGAAAGTAATCCAAATACAAATTTTAATATTTGGAACATAGATTTAAGTTTTAGATGGCGTTTTGCTCCAGGAAGTGAAGCAACTTTGCTGTATAGAAATCAAATTTTTAATGTAGATGACTTGTCTTTTATAAATTATAGAGAAAGTTTAGATAATTTATTTAAGCAAGCAGCTCAACATACAGTTTCATTTAGGATAACTTACTTTCTAGATTATAATAATATCAAAGGTATTTTTAAAAATAATTCATAATTAATTATAGTGTCTGTTCGCACTTAAAATAGTATTTTCACTTTATATATAAAGGTATGATTGAAGTTAAAAATATTCATAAATATTATGAAAACCTACACGTATTAAAAGGTGTTGATTTAAAAATTGATAAAAGTGAAATTATTTCAATTGTTGGAGCTTCAGGTACCGGCAAAACAACATTACTTCAAATATTAGGTACTTTAGATGATTTTTCCAAGAAAGATCATAAAAGTTCCTTAATTATCAATGGAAATGATATCGCTTCTTTAAATAGAAATCAATTGGCAAAATTTAGAAATGAAAATTTAGGTTTTATTTTTCAGTTTCATCAATTATTACCTGAATTCACAGCTTTAGAAAATATTTGTATTCCCGCTTTTATCAAAAAAACACCGAGCGATAAAGCAGAAAAAAGAGCAAAAGAATTATTAGCGTTTTTAAATCTTAGCCATAGAGAAAACCACAAACCAAATGAGTTATCTGGAGGAGAACAACAACGAGTAGCTGTTGCTAGAGCGTTAATTAATAATCCCGCAATTATATTGGCAGATGAACCCAGTGGAAACTTAGATACTGAAAGTGCTGAAAGTCTTCATAATTTGTTTTTTAAGCTTAGGGATGAATTTGGTCAAACATTTATTATTGTTACTCATAACGATCAATTGGCAGCAATGGCCGATCGAAAATTAGTAATGAAAGACGGAAAGATTGTTTCTTAAAAATGAATCAAACAGACCTTAAAGAATTTTTAGACACCAAAGTAGAGTTATACAATACTACTCGTTTTATTCAAAGTGACCCCATACAGATTCCTCATCAATTAAGAGACTTAGGAGCTGGCAAAGAAGATATTGAAATTATTAGTTTTTTAGTAGCTACGATAGCTTGGGGAAATCGAAAGAGTATCATTACTAACGGAAATCGTTTAGTAAAAATCATGGGTAACTCTCCGTTTGATTTTATAACAAATTTTACAAAAAAAGATAGCAAGTACCTCTCTGGATTTGTTCACAGAACTTTTAATGAAAACGACCTGAATTATTTTATAATAGCATTGCAAAACATCTATTTAAAACATCATGGGATGGAGTCTTTATTTATAGAAAACATTAAAAATAATTCATTACAATACGCGATACATAAATTTAAGATTACTTTTTTTAGTTTACCTCACTTACAACGAACTGAAAAACACGTGAGTGATCCTATAAAGAACTCTGCTGCAAAACGGATCAATATGTTTTTAAGATGGATGGTTCGAAACGATCAAAAAGGAGTTGACTTTGGAATTTGGAAATCGGTACCTCCTTCCCTTTTATCATGCCCCTTAGATGTTCATACCGGAAATGTATCTAGAAAACTAGGGCTGATTACTAGAAAGCAAAATGATGCAAAAGCAGTAGTTGAATTAGATAAATCTTTAAGAAAAATGGATCCTATTGATCCAGTAAAGTATGATTTTGCGCTATTTGGTTTAGGTGCTTTTGAATCTTTTTAAGCAATAGTTGTAGTTTGTCAAAAACACACTTAAACTTTATCCTGTTTTTAGACAATATTTACGCTTTTTTTAATAAAAAGAACCTTTCTTCCTAAGATATCCCTTTTATTATATAGCATTGTTTATATTTGCAAAATAAATATTGGAATGCAGTTTAAACACCCTGAACTTCTTTACGCGCTATTTCTCCTACTCATTCCTATTTTTATTCATCTTTTTCAGTTACGTAAATTCCAAAAAGTTGCTTTTACCAATGTTTCCTTTTTAAAAAAAGTGACTATTGAAACACGTAAAAGCTCACAATTAAAAAAATGGATAACCCTCGTAACCAGAATGCTTATTTTTATTTGTTTAATTATTGCTTTCGCACAACCTTTTTCTGCTTCCAAATCTGCATTATCTCAAAATAAAGAAACGGTTATTTATATTGACAATTCTTTTAGTATGCAACTAAAGGGATCTGAAGGCACTTTACTAAAAAGAGCATTGCAACAGTTATATTCAAAAAGTATTAGATCTAAAAACCTTAGTTGGATGACCAATGATTTTTACATAAAGAATACAAATCATCAAGATTTTAAAAATGATATCTTATCTGTTAATTATTCACAAAAACAGCTTACACCAAGAGAAGTTTTATTAAAATCTAATCAATTGTTTTCAAAAAACAATCCATCCTCAGAAAAGAGATTAATTTTCATATCTGACTTCCAGACAAAAGAAGCTTTTCCAAAAATCCCAAAGAATCTTATTATTGATGCAGTACAATTAAAACAAACTGAAACTTCCAATATAAGTATAGATACCGCATACATTTCAAAACAAGACATTTCTTCTATTGAATTAACAGTAAATCTATCTGCGCAAGGAAATGTAGCTAAAACTGTTCCTATCTCACTTTATAATAAGGATAAATTAATTGCAAAAAAAGCGATTGAATTCAGTGATAAATCAGATGAGATACAAACAAAATCTATCGTTTTTGATTTAAAAAACAATGAAGAACTTAAAGGAAGAATAGAACTAAACGACCCAAACCTTTTATTTGACAACTCATTGTTTTTCAGTATAAACGGAACTAAAAAAATAAAAGTACTCTCCATAAATAATGGAAACTTAAGTTTTTTAAATCGCATTTATAATACTGTTGAGTTTGATTTTATACAGCAAAATTCAAAAAACTTAAATTATAGTGCTTTTTCAAAACAAAATTTTATTATTCTAAATGAATTAGATAACATCCCGGAATCCTTAGCTATCGCTATAAAATCTTTTTCAGATAATGGAGGAACGGTATTAATTATTCCTTCTATTAATGGAAGTATTGAACAATACAATTCCTTACTGTCAAAACTTCAATTAGGAACTTTTTCAAAATTATTTAATCAAGAGAAAAGGATTACACAAATTGTATTTGACCATCCATTGTTTAGTGATGTATTTGAAAAAAGAGTTCTTAATTTTCAATATCCAAAAGTTAATTCTTATTATGAAATTAGTACCAAGCAGCCAGCAGTTTTAAAATTTGAAGATGCCCAACCTTTTATTATTCAAAATAAAAATAACATTACATTTACTGCTGCGATCAATACTACGAACTCAAACTTTCAAAGTTCACCATTAATAGTCCCTACCCTTTATAACATAGCAAAACAAAGTTTAGCATTGCCAAAATTATATTATGAAATAGGAATACAAAATCAATATTCAATTCCGGTATCATTATCGCAAGATGAAATATTAAAAATTACCGATAGTACTTATAGCTATATACCGTTGCAACAAACCAAGGCCAATCAAGTTAATATTACTACTTTTGAGAGTCCGCCATATGCTGGTACGTTTAACATAGAGAAAGATAAAAAACCAATTGAAAAAGTAAGTTATAATTATAATAGAACCGAAAGTTTATTAAGATACTCCAATCCTGAAAATTGGAATAACACAAGGGTTCATGCTGGTGTTGACGAATTATTTAGTTCGATAGCTAAAGGTAATTCGATACAAAGCTATTGGAAATGGTTTGCTATTTTCGCATTACTATTTCTTGTTTTAGAAATGATTATTTTAAAATTTTACAAATGAATATTTTATTAAAAGAAACTACAATTGTTGATGACACAAGTATGCATCATCTTAAAAAAAGAGATGTTCTTATTGAAAATGGTGTTATTAAAAAAATAGCATCATCAATTGTCAACTCGGATAATGCAAAAGAAATAAAACTTCCAAACTTACATATTTCACAAGGTTGGTTTGACAGCAGTGTATCATTTGGTGAACCGGGTTTTGAAGAAAGAGAAACCATTAAAAACGGTCTAAAAACTGCTGCGCATAGTGGTTTCAGTCACGTAGCTGTTAATACAAATACAAATCCAGTAACCGACAATAAGTCAACGATAAAATATTTAAAATCTGAAGCGGGCAACCACGCTGTTAACCTTTATCCAATTGGAGCTTTAACTTCTGGCGCAAAGGGAGAACATCTTGCAGAACTATTCGATATGAAAAACGAAGGTGCTGTTTCTTTCTATGATTATAAATTACCCATTAAAAACCCCAACTTACTCAAAATAGCCTTACAGTATTCTCAAACTTTTGATGGACTGGTACAATCCTTCCCTTTTGAAAAATCTATTGCACAAAAAGGAATGGTTAATGAAGAGGTAAATAGCACTAAATTGGGTCTTAAAGGAATACCAAGTTTAGCCGAAGAATTACAAATAATTCGTGACTTATACATTTTAGAATATACTGGAGGAAAACTTCATATTCCTACCATATCAACTAAAAAATCAGTCAGTTTAATTAAAGAAGCAAAGAAAAAAGGATTAAATGTAACCTGTAGTGTTGCAATCACGAATCTTTTGCTAACTGATGATGTTCTAAGTTCTTTTGACACCAATTATAAATTACTTCCTCCATTAAGAACGAGCATTGATATAAAAGCATTATTAAAAGGAATTAAAGAAGGTGTCATTGACGCCATCACTAGTGATCATAATCCTATTGACATTGAACATAAGAAAATAGAGTTTGACCATGCTCTTTATGGAAGTGTTGGTCTTGAAAGTTGTTTTGGAGCACTAAATAGTCTTCTTTCTACGGTGATGTCTATTAAAATGCTAACAGGTTTAAAGAAAGAGTTTTCAGTAGAAACGATTGGTATAGAAGAAAATAATACTGCCAATATCACCTTGTTTAATCCAAGTGGAGAATGGATTTTTAGTGAAAAGCACATTCTTTCTTCTTCAAAGAACTCAGCATTAATAAAAAGTAAATTAAAAGGAAATGTTTATGGAATTTTCGCGAACAAAAAATTAGTTTTAAACAAATGAAAAGTACAGGAAATTTTAAAGCAATATTAGCTTATTTATCATTTATAGGTTTAATCATTGCCTATATTATGAATATAGAAGAAAAAGATAAATTTGTAACGTATCACATTAAAAATATGTTTGGTTTAGTAATTATTCTTTTTATAACAACTACCTTTTTTGAAGGAAATGAATTTCTTGAATTTATTGGCCAAATTGCCTGGGTAACTAGCTTTTTCCTATGGGTTTATTCATTACTTATGGCCATAACTGGCAAACAAAAGGGAATACCGATTTTGACTGATTTATTTCAAAAATGGTTTAAATTTTTAGATCAATAAATGAAAAAACAAGAACTCTCTTTAGCGCATAATTATAGAGCTTCAGATCTCTCAACTACTGAAAAACCTCCCGTAATTATAATGCTTCACGGTTATGGAAGTGATGAAAATGATTTGTTTTCATTTGCTTCAGAGCTGCCCTCAAAATATACTATTATCTCATTAAAGGCTCCTTATCCAATGCAACCTTATGGCAATGCTTGGTATGCTATTCATTTTGATAATGTAGATGGAAAATGGAGTGATGATGCTCAGGCGATAGCATCTAGAGAAAAAGTAATTATTTGTATTGACGAAATAGTTGAGAAATATCATATAGACCCCAATAATCTTACTTTATTAGGGTTTAGTCAAGGAACTATTTTGAGTTTTTCAATAGCTTTAAGTTATCCTGGAAAAATAAAAAATGTAATAGGCTTAAGTGGTTATATCAATGAGGCTATAATTAAGAAAAATTATCAATCTAATGATTTTAAAAACCTGTCAATATATTCATCTCACGGAAATGTAGATCAAGTAATTCCAGTTGACTGGGCCCGAAAAACAGAACCTTTTTTAAAAGAAATTGGTATTAAATGTGACTATTCTGAATTCCCTGTTGGACACGGAGTATCCCCTCAAAATTTTTATGACTTGAACACTTGGTTAAAAAACCATTAATCCATTATAAATTTTATTGGACAGGATACATTAAAGATGAAATTTGTTTTAATTCAATTTCACGATCTTTTGTAACATAATATTCCAAAACCATTTCTCCCCAGTAGCGACCATCTGTATAATCTGCAAGAATCCATTTGTGATTTAAAAATTTTAACTTGTTAATTTTCATATCCCCATTAATTCCTTCATATGGCACTAATTTGTGATTTCCTTTTTTCAAATTTAGATCATAGATATAATCAGATACAAAAGTTTCTATCTCTAGAGCTTCAAAACCCAAACTTTCTATATATGAAATTGCATTTTCATTACCCTGAAGACTAAAATAGTCGACATTGGATAAGCTTTCTAAAGAATCGGTAATTACCTTTACCTGATCTTTAAGCTTATTAATTTTATTCCTCTGAGATTCAATTTTATTTTCTTGTTTTCCAAAAATCTTTTTCTCATTCATATACTGAAATATTACAAACAGCATTGCAAAGAAGAATAAATACATAAATATCGCTCGTTTCATAATTATAAGTTGATTTTTAGAGTATCATAAGCCAGGAATACATTTTTTGGTAGTGTTTTTTCTACTTCTTCATGAAATCCAAGAACATGACTAATGTGTGTTAAATAGGTTTTTTTAGGTTTTATTTCTTCAATTAATTCAAGAGCTTCTGCTAAATTTAAATGAGAATGGTGTTTTTCATGTCGCAATGCATTAATAACTAAGACCTCAATTTTTTTCAATTTTTCTATTTCACGCTTCTCAATTGTTTTTACATCTGTTAAATAAGCAAAATTATCAATTTTAAAGCCCAATACTGGTAAGTCTCCATGAAGCGCTTCAATTGGTATTATATTTTTATCACCTAGTGGAAAAGTTGTGTTTTTATCAATTTCAATCTCATCGATAGTTGGAGCACCTGGATATTTATTTACAGTCTCAAATATATATGAAAATCGTTGATATAAATTTTCAAAAACTCTTTTGTGAGCAAAGAAAGATATTTTTCCTTGTTGAAAATAAAAAGGACGAATATCGTCTAAACCAGCAGTGTGATCACTATGCTCGTGAGTTAACAATACTCCATCAATTTTAGTGCAATTTTCTCTCAATATTTGCTGCCTAAAATCAGGACCACAATCAATTATAAAATTATATTCCTTCCAAGAAACTAAAATCGATACTCTTAACCTTTTATCTCTTGGATCATTACTTTTACAAACCGGATGATTACTAGCAATAACAGGGATTCCCTGAGATGTGCCAGTTCCTAAAAAAGTAATTGTTAAAGAGGATTTCATTTGTACAAAAATAGCAGTATTTATTTTGTTTCACTAAGGTATTTATTAACTTTGTAAAAAGAAATATTATTCCTATGTCTATCACCATTAAAGGAGATAAAAGTTTTGAAAACATTCCTTCAATCAAGAGTAAATCGCTTCGAATTAACTTAAATGAAAATATTTACGGTACTTTCGCAGAAATAGGTGCTGGACAAGAAACCGTTAGAAATTTTTTTCAAGCTGGTGGTGCATCTGGTACAATCGCTAAGGCAATGTCTGCTTATGATAAAGATTTTAGTGATTCAATTTATGGAATTGAGAATGACGGTCGTTATGTTACAGAATCTCGACTAAAAAAGATGTTAACTCATGAAATTGGTTTAATTGAAGAACGAGTACCAAGAGAAAAGAATCCAAGTCGATTATTTTTTGCCTATGCAAATACGGTAGCAACGATAGATTTTGCTAAAAAATTTAAAGGACATGGTTGGGTAGGTATTAAATATCAAATAGAGCCAGAAGGAGCTTATAATGAAATCCTATTGCATATTCGATTTCATGAAAATGAAGCCACACTTCAACAAAATACCCTGGGAATACTAGGAGTAAATCTTATTTATGGGGCCTTTTATAAATTTAATGAACCTAAAAAGTTACTGCGTTACCTTTATGATCATATTGATAAAGATAAAATAGAAATTGATACTATTAATTTTTCTGGACCTCAATTTGAAAGAGTTGACAATAGATTAATGAGTCTACAATTAGTTAAAAATAGTATGACTGAAGCCATTATGTTTGGGCCTGATGGAAATAATATTTTACCTGCTTCTATACTCTACAAAAAAAATATACTTGCTTTACGTGGAAGTTATAGACCTGTTACTAAGGTAAATATAGACATGTATGAAAAGTCTTTAGATATCTTCAAACAAGAAAAACGTGTAGATGAAAACAATACGATTGTTATTTTTGAAATCACACTTTCTAATCTAAGAGCGGAAGGTGAAATTGATGAGGAAGATTTTATGTCACGAGCTAGACTCTTATGTTCTTTAGGACATATTGTAATGATATCTAATTTTCAAGAGTATTATAAATTAGTTGAATATTTTTCTGCATATACTAAAAAACGAATGGGGTTAGCACCTGTCTCTTATACACATCTGACGCTGCCGACGACTCCTTACGTGT
>OJHY01000241.1_pt1 | contig 16626 bp, 17 predicted proteins | sample 1595301 | NCBI WGS metagenome assembly OJHY01 (sample SAMN05416880, study PRJEB24817) | seawater metagenome | isolation source: Sea water | place: Canada:Atlantic | collected 2013-11 | reverse complement strand
CGTAAGCATATCCTATACGAATATTAGGATTGATTTGAAAACCAACCAATGCACTGTAAGAATCATCTAATCGATACGAAGCTCCTAATTCAAACTTTTCATACAACAACGTATTTAAATTTAAATCAAAGGATAAAGGCGCATCAAATGGAGCTATTACCATTGCAGAAGGTTTTAATTTTACGTTTTCTCCTAACTGGAAAACATATCCTGCAGTTGTAAAGATGTGACCGGTTTCGTTACCATATTTAATTGCTTCCCCCGCAAGTGTTTCGTCTAAGTGGACAGATTGTAAAAAGTTAGGGACAGATACACTTAAATAGAAATTATCAGTGTATAAGAATAAACCAGCTCCCACATTGGCATACGTACTTTGAATGTTTTCAGAAAAGAATGGATCGTTGGGGTCTTGTAATTCTAAGTCTGTTAGGCTTACCTCATGAAAAGTAGCTCCTGCTTTAACACCAAATGCTAATTTAAGAGCTTTCCCTAAATCAATAGTATACGAGAAATCTGCATAAATATTAGATTCTGATACAGGACCTAATTGATCTTTTATGGCCGAGATTCCTAATCCCACTTTATCTCCAAAAGGAGAATGCGCTGAAAAAGTAAATGTTTTAGGATTGTCAGCAATACCAGACCATTGGTTTCTATAAAGAGCTGTAATGGATAAGCTTTCTTTAGATCCGGCATAGGCAGGATTAATTACGTTTAAGTTGTACATGTATTGTGTGTACTGCGGGTCTTGTTGCGCGCTTGCTTCTTGGAAGACAATTAGTAGTCCGAGAATTATTGGTATTATATATATTTTTTTCATATGTAACTATTAGGTAGTTAGAAAAGAGTTTTAAATTTAATTTCCGGTTCTATTTAAATAAATCCATCCACTTGTTTGATCGCCATAAACATCATCTGTACTTGCAAATTCTATTACATAATAATAGGTACCTGTTGGTAGTTCTCGTTTATTTTTATCTTGTCCTTTCCATTCGTTTATGTAATTGTTTTTATTAAAAACGATGGTTCCATATCGGTTAAATATTTGAAGGTTTGTAATACCACCAACACGATCACTTAAAAACTCTAAATCTAAATAGTCATTAAACCCCGGGGTTGCATCAGGAGAGATACCTTGAGTTATTACACAATTAGAAACATTATATAATTCAATATTTACGTCATCAGTTCCTAAACAAGTTCCTCTACTAATTACAACTGAGTAGTTTTCATTACCAGAGAAATTATCACCTACTACAAAAGTAATTGTGCTATTAGTTTCCCCCACAATTAAATCCCCATTTAGATACCATTGGTAATTGACTTCTTCTTCACTAGTAGTAGCTGTTAAAGTCCATTCTTCTCCTATACAGGATTTAAAGTCATCGTTAACACTAACATTTAAATCTGTCCTTCCTGAAACTGTAATTGAATTTTCAACTTCACAATTGCCAAAAGAAGCCATAACTGAATAATTTCCTATCTCGGTCACAATTATGCTAGGACTAGTAGCTCCCGTATTCCAAAGATAAGTTACATCGTTTGGATCCATATTTGAAGGTGTAGCGTCCAAAACTATATCGTTTTCAAAACAAGTTTCTATATCTTCACCTAAATTTATTAAGGGACTGTTTCCGAAACTTAAAGTAACACTATCTGATAAAGTACAATTACCAAAAGTAACTTCAACTGTATAAATATCACTTTCTGTTACAGTTATCGATTGAGTAGTTTCGTTGTTACTCCATAAAAAAGTTGCATCTGCTGGATTTGCAATTGTTAAATCTGCAGTAATTGTGTAACTTTCTTCATCACAAAATTCTTGATTTCCTCCTAAGTCAATGATAAAACCACCGCTAAATGTTACGATAACCTCGTCATTTTCAATAATTTCATCTCCATTACAGTTTGTATATACTGCTTGTGCAGTATAAGTTGTTACCTCATCGGTAGGACAAACATTTATAATTGGATCTGTACTTATTACTTCATTGTTTTCATTTAACCAAGAAAATGCTACATTACTATTTCCATTGGGTGTAAATCTCCATGCTTCATTATTAGCTGACCAATTTCCTGTATTTCTATTTGGTGCTGAAATACCATCTGTACCATTTTGATTTTGTAAACCAATAACTGCATTACCACTATTCCAGTTAGAACAAGCATCAGACCTATTCTCTAGGTAAATTTCAACAACATTGGTTGTTTCATAAATTACTATTTGAGTAGTCATATTTAACTCTTGACAACTAAAATAAGGTATTACAGGAAAGTTAACTACCATCGTTCTACAAGGAACTTCTCCAAAAATAGTATAGTTTATGATTCCAGAACCACCGATAGATGGATCTATGTCCATATAAGGTCCAAATATAGTAGTACTAAATAAATTGTTACTCGGTATGGGGTCGCTAAAACTCCAATCACAAAAACCGTTAGGCTCATTATTCACCAGATCAAAAGTAATTACACCATTTGAACCAATTAATATTTCTGAATAGGTGCCTCCATAGAAGCAAAAATCAAATGGTAATGGTATGGGGTCTGACCAAACATCGTCTGTATTTACAGATATTGGAGTCCCACCAGTTGATGGAAAAGGAGGATTGTAATCTATTGGCGCTACTTCATAACTTGATGTTTCACCAGTTTGAAGAAATGTTGCCGAAAGGTCTGTACAAGGCTGATCACAATCTAATTCTATATTTCCACCGGCATTTACATTTGGACAACCTGGTCCTTGCGCAAAAGAGTTAAGGCAAAATAGTAAGATAAATATAAAGAATAATTGTGAGGATAAGCTTTTTAAAAACCCAAATAAAGAGTAGAGGGTAGTTGTTTGTTTCATAAAATTAATTTTGTTGGTTATTTTGTTATTTATAGTAGGTTTTTTAAACGTTATCAGTAGAGAACAGAACTTTTAATCGTCGAAATTTATTTATTTCTTTTGAAAATATAGCGTGTTATAAATATTCCTTGTCCATCTCCTTTTCCACATTCACTTTCTACGGCACTATTTACAAAAGCTAACTCCCAACCCTCCTCTATCATAGTATTTATTTTTGAAGTAATTAAGGCGTCGTTAGCAGCAATATTTTGAAATCTAATTCCACCAATATTATAAAAATTTAATAATTTTGTTTCATCAAAATCTTTAACCCTAATTTCTGCTCTATCAGATTTATTTCTAGTTTTATCGTTTTCCGTTTGGGTTGAAGTGAATTCTTTATAATCTTTATCTTCGTTAGCACTAATAATTCTTGATCTTCCAACACCATTTGGGACTATAGATTCAACACTAGTAATCACTTTAAATTCTATTTGGGCGCTAATTTCAAAAAAAGATAACAAAGAAATAAGTGATAATATTAGTAGTTTTTTCATTGTTCTTTATTTAAAGAAAATATTGAAGTTAAAAATACAATTTTAATAATATTTAACAACTATTTTGATATATGTTTTTTTACATTGTGTTTGAACAGGGATAATATAAAAATTTATTTTAGGGAATGTCTTTTGTACCTTTGCTTCATAATTAAAATTTATGATTGAAAAGTCGAGTATAGATTACGAAAAAGCAGTACTCATTGGTTTAATTACTCAAAAACAAAACACAGATAAATCCAATGAATATCTGGATGAATTAGAGTTTTTAACCTATACTGCAGGTGGAGAGGTTTTAAAACGATTTGTTCAAAAGATGGAAAGCCCAAATTCTAAAACTTTTTTAGGATCTGGTAAAATAGAAGAAGTTAGAGAGTACATCGAAAAACATGAAGTTGGATTGGTTGTTTTTGATGATGAATTATCTCCTGCTCAACAACGAAATATAGAGAAAATACTGGAATGTAAAATTCTTGATCGGACCAACCTCATATTAGATATATTCGCACAACGAGCTCAAACAAGTTACGCAAGAACTCAAGTAGAATTAGCACAATACCAATATTTACTACCTCGTTTAACAGGAATGTGGACTCACCTTGAAAGACAAAAAGGAGGAATTGGAATGCGTGGACCTGGTGAAACAGAAATTGAAACTGATAGAAGGATTGTTAGGGATAGAATATCTTTATTAAAAAAGAAATTACAAAAAGTAGATAAGCAAATGTTGGTTCAAAGAGGTAACCGTGGCTCACTAATTCGTGTTGCTTTGGTTGGTTACACCAATGTTGGAAAATCTACTTTAATGAATGTTATTAGTAAGTCTGACGTATTTGCAGAAAACAAACTTTTTGCAACATTAGACACTACTGTAAGGAAAGTTGTAATTAAAAATCTTCCTTTTTTAGTGAGTGATACAGTTGGCTTTATTAGAAAACTTCCTACCCAATTGGTAGAATCTTTTAAAAGCACATTAGATGAGGTAAGAGAAGCTGATTTATTATTGCATGTGGTTGATATTTCTCACCCTTCTTTTGAAGACCACATTGCTTCTGTAGAAAAAATATTAGGAGAAATAAATGCATCGGATAAACCCTGTGTAATGATTTTTAATAAAATTGATTCCTATAAACATGAAGTAATAGAAGATGATGATTTAATTACTGAAAGAACGAAAGCTCATTATAGTCTTGACGATTGGAAACAAACTTGGATGAATAATGAAAATGGGGGAGCAATTTTTATTTCGGCTTTAAAAAAAGAAAATATAGAAGAATTTAAAAGAATAGTTTATGATAAAGTAAAAGAGTTGCACATAAAAAGATTTCCTTACAATCAATTTTTATATGAAGATTACACAGAAGAAGATTAGATAATTACATATTAAAAAAGCCTACTTCAATATTGAAATAGGCTTTTTTAATAAAACAACTATTGATTATAAATTTACATTTACTCCTAAACCAAATACTTCTCTAATTTGAAATCCTGAATAAGAATTATCGTTATAAATAGTTTGGAAAGTTAAATTAGTAGAGAACACATCATTTATTTTCATTACCAAATTCATTGTATAATTAATATCTATATTTTGAGGTTTATCTAAGTAGTCAGAAAATACATTAAAAATATTTTCCATATTTATATTTTTCATAATATCGAATTTATAATATGCCCTTATATTTAAACCAAACTCAAATAAGTAAGATTCTCCTGGAGCTACTCCGTAAGTTTGAACATCATTACTTGATTGGTAATAAACAGCGTTTGGATCGTCATTATTATATGTAAATACCTCACCACCAAGAAAAGTAAATCTAGGAGTTAATGGTGAAAAGTTAACACTTAAATCGTCATTTTTCTTCCATAATAAACCAGGTCCAAAACTCAAATATGCTGGTTTTAAAAAACCAGATGTGGGAAAGTCTTCATTACTAAAAGTAGGGTTTTGATCTATAAAATCATCTTCATAATCAAATCCATCTTGAAACTGGCTGTTAAAATTCATAAAAAATGAAGCACTCCAAAAACCATTTATTTTTTTACCAAGAGTAGAGTTTAATATAAGTTGATCATCTGTTTTTCTATAACCTAAATCTTTTTGTCTAGCAGAAGAGGCATCTTCTTGTTTATTATTAGTCAAACCATAGCTAGCTAAAATTTTATTATCCCAAGTCCAATCTCCTTTCTGGTAATTAAGATCGTAATTAAGGTTTAAATTACCTGCAAAACTATTATCTCCTCCAGGTTGCCAGTTCAAGAAAGCAGATTGATTAATCAATAAAGTAATTTTACCTGATTTGTTCCAACCTCCTTCTCCTTCTTCGGCTTCGTCTTGAGAAAAACCAATAAAAGATATTAGTAAAAAAGTGTATAGTAGTATTTTTTTCATCATTTGTTTTTTTTTGATTGATAATTTATTTGTAAAAATATGAATTGCGTTATGAGAATTGTTTAATAATTAAATCTTTATTTTCAGGAGTAATGGAGATTAAATTATCAAAAATCTTACTTGTAGTAGGATACATAGAGATTCCCATAGATTGTTGGTAGAAGCTGCTATCACTTGTCTTATTTTGATCATCAGTTTTTATTCCTTTACGCCCAAAAGCAATAAAAACAATAAATAATAAAAGTAGTTTTAATATTTTAATTTTGTGAGTTTTAGTAAAAACAAACCCTAATTTAAGTAAAATAAATAAATTTCTCAACTTTATGAGTTTTTTTTCTTCTTTAAGAATAAAAATTAACATAGTATAAATCATCAAAAAAGTCTATAAAGTATTCTTAATTATATGATCAAGCGATCAAGATAAAGTGTTACTTTCTTGATTTTCTTTTGTAAAGAGGAACAGAAGAGCATGCTTCTCCATACATAAGACTCTTTACTACAGGTTGTAATTTTTGTATTAATTGCAGATAGGTGTTTTCTGGTATTGGTTTGTTCGAACAACCTTTAATAATAATGAGTTTATCCGTATAATTTGACACATCTAAATCCTCTATGATTTTATTAAAATTAGAAATCTCTAATTGTTTTAAATTACCAATAGAAACTCTTTTAGTCATCGGAGTCAAATGTGTTGTTAATAACATAAATGCCCAGGCAGGAACTAGCGCGTCATTAGTATTTGTTAAAGCAACATAACTATCTTTATATTGCTCCCAATTATGCTTGTTTACGGAGGCTCTAAAATCTTTTTCTTTAAGTAGCATACCTTCAAATAAAAATTGAGAAATATCAAGTTCTATTCTAATCCCTTCTGGATAAAAATCCTCAAGATCAAAAGTAATCAACTTACTTTCTGTAACTCTATTTTTTATTTCTTCTTGCATTTATAACATTCCCAATTCTAGTTTCGCTTCTTCGCTCATTAAGTCCTGACTCCAAGGTGGATCAAACGTAATTTCTACTTCTGCATCAGTAACAAAACTGATAGATTTAATTTTCTCTTCTACTTCTAAAGGTAAGGATTCGGCAACCGGGCAATTGGGAGTTGTTAATGTCATTAATACTTTTACTCCATAATCTTCATTGACAAATACATCATATATAAGTCCTAGTTCATAGATGTCTACAGGAATTTCCGGATCGAAGATAGTTTTAATCACTTTTACTATTTTCTCACCTAATTCCTCTGAATTCAATTTCACTTCTTTAGTCATTATTTATTAATTTGAGTCTGAAAGGCTAACGCATAAATTTTAAGTTGTTTGATCATAGACAACAATCCATTAGCTCTCGTTGGTGAAAGATGTTCCTTTAATCCAATTTTATCAATAAAATTGGTGTTCGAATTTAAGATGTCATTTGGTGTTTGATTAGAGAAAACACGTAATAAAATTGCAATGATTCCCTTGGTAATAATAGCATCACTATCAGCTGTATAATTTATTTTACCATCAATTAGTTCCGCATCTAACCAAACTTTAGATTGGCAGCCTGTTATTAAACGATCTTCTAGTTTATTGTTTTCACTAATTAAAGGCAATGATTTTCCTAGATCAATCATATACTCATATTTTTGCATCCAATCATCAAACATTGAAAATTCATCAATAATCTCATCTTGTATTAATTCAATCGTCATCATAATTTTTATTTGCTCATTTTATAAGCACGAATTAAAAGAGTTCCCTCTTCATTAAATAATGTTAGCATTTTTCCGTCAAAACTAAATGTTTTTGAATCGTTATATGCTTTAAATAATTCTCTTTCAGCTTTCATAACCTTTTCTTCACAATACATTTTAGTAGCCCCTAATGGTCCAATTTTAAGTTCATTAGTATTAGAAACTGTATAGTTTCCAAAATAATTATTACAATTAGTTTTTCCTGAAATTTTATTTTCTGAAGTTTCAATTGTAAAACTTAATGTACCGGATAATTCATTTCCGTTAAGACTTTTTATTTCATATTTCCCAGAATAAAATTCATTAGAAGAAACTTTTATTGTTTTTTTTGTCTCTTTACAAGAAATGATCATTAATGAAAATAATAGAATACGTAAAGCAATAGTGTATTTCATGTCCCTATTTTATTATTGGATTTCATGTATCCTAAATTTCTTTGAGTTTTAAAAAAGATTAAATGCTCGTTTCATGTTTTTAATTATGACAACATCATTTTAGCTTTTTTAATAGCTTTTATAAATATATCAATTTCCTGTTTTGTATTATAAAATGCAAATGATGCTCTAACAGTTCCTGAAATTTTATAAAAATCCATAATGGGTTGTGTACAATGTTGACCCGTCCTTACTGCAATTCCTAATTTATCAATAATAGTACCAATGTCATAAGAATGAATAGATCCTATATTAAATGAAATAACAGCTACCTTATTTTTAGAAGTACCATAGATTTTCATTCCTTCAACTTTCATAAGTTGATCTGTTGCATAAGTCAGTAACTCATTTTCATAAGTTGCAATTTTCTTTAAACCAATAGTGTTTAAATAATCAATAGCAATGCCAAAAGCTATACCAGCTGAAATATTAGGGGTACCTGCTTCAAATTTATGAGGTAAATCTGCGTAAGTTGTTTTTTTGAAAGTAACTTCTTTAATCATTTCACCACCACCTTGGTATGGAGGAAGTTTTTTTAACCACTCTTCCTTACCATAAAGAATACCAACACCAGTTGGGCCGCACATTTTATGTGCAGATGTCACATAAAAATCGACATCTAATTCTTGAAAATCTGGTATTAAATGAGATGTTGCTTGAGCACCATCAATTAAAACTGCAGCTCCTTTTTGATGAGCTTTATCAATAATTTCTTTAATTGGATTAACGGTTCCCAATGAGTTTGAAACATGATTGACAAAAACTATTTTTGTGTTATTGGACAGTAAGTTTTCATATTCGGAAATAATTAACTCCCCATCTTCATTCATGGGAATTACTTTTAATAGTACTCCGGTTTTTTCACAAAGCATTTGCCAAGGAACAATATTTGAATGATGTTCCATAGCAGAAACAATAATTTCATCTCCTTTTTTTAAAAGCGAGGAAAAACCAGAAGCTACTATGTTAATTCCATGAGTACAGCCAGAAGTAAAAATTATTTCGCAATCCTTTGCGGCATTAAAGTGTTTTTTAATTTTCTGTCTAGATAATTCATAAGCATCCGTAGCCACTTGAGAAAGTGTATGAACTCCACGATGAATATTTGCATTATAGTTACTGTAATAATCGACAATACTATCAATTACCACTTGAGGCTTTTGAGAAGTAGCAGCATTGTCAAAATAGACTAAGGGATATCCATTAACTTTTTTTGAAAGTATGGGAAAGTCTTGTCTTATCTTTTGAACATCAAACTCCATTATTTCGTGATTAATTTTAAATATCAAATCCAATATTTACACCAATTTTTTCTGCAATAAGATTATTGATGCGTCTTTTTAATTCAGGAATTTTTACAGTTTCTAACACTGTATTTGCGAAAGCATACATTAATAATGCTTGCGCTTCTTTTAAGCCAATACCTCTAGAGCGCAAATAAAACAGGGCATCTTCATCAAATTGACCAATGGTGCATCCATGAGAACATTTAACATCATCCGCAAAAATTTCTAATTGAGGTTTTGCATTTACAGTTGCATTATCATCAATTAATATATTATTGTTTTGCTGAAAAGCATTTATTTTTTGAGCTTCTTTTTCAACGATCACTCTCCCATTAAATACACCTGTTGAAGAGTCTGCATATAAACCTTTGTAGTCTTGATGACTCTCACAGTTTGGTGAAATATGATTGACTAAGGTATTGTGATCTACATGCTGTTTGTCTTTTAAAATAGTTACACCTTTTAGGGTAGAATCACAATGCTCTCCATTTTGAGAAAAATTAAGATTATTCCGAGTTATTTTACCACCTAACGAAAATGTATGAACATTACAATTCGTATTCTGTTCTTGATGGATAAAAGTATTATCTATTAAAGAGGCGTTTTCTTTGTCATTCTGAATTTTATAGAAATCTAGATACGCACGTTTTTCAGCAAAAATCTCTGTAACTGAATTGGTAAATACAGCATTATCGGATAAGCTTTGATGTCTTTCTATAATTTGAACATGAGCATTTTCGCCAACGATAATTAAATTCCGAGGTTGCATCATTAAAGCAGTTTCATTTCCTGTTGAAAAATTTATAATTTCAATAGGCTTATCTACTTCTTTATTATTTGGAATATTAATATAAGCACCTTCTTTTGCAAAAGCGGTATTAAGAGAAGTGATACTATCTTTTGAAGCTATTTTATTATAATATGCCTCTATGATTGCTTTGTATTTTTCTTTTGATAATACAGAAGAAAGTAAACAAACATCCAATCCATCATGACTGGTTTCAGATAGAAAAGAACTGAAAACACCATCTATAAAAACAACTTTATAAGAATCGATATCATGTAAAAAATATTCTCTAACTTTTTCATATTTAATTTCCTTATCACCTTTAGAGGAAATACTATAGTCTTTATTAATAATAGCATTTAATGAAGTGTATTTCCAATCTTCTTCTTTTTTAGTGGGAAATCCTTTTTCTTCAAAAGTATCAATTGCTTTTTTTCGAATATCATGGATTGGTGAATTATCATCCAAATGATCATCGAAAGCAAGATAAGACGAAACTAATTTACTTTTTAAGCTCATATTTTTAAACTAATTCTTCTTTAATCCAATCGTATCCTTTTTCTTCTAGCTCGTAGGCTAATTCTTTCGTACCAGACTTAACAATCTTTCCATCGATTAAAACGTGAACAAAATCAGGAACAATATAATCTAACAAACGTTGGTAATGTGTGATGATAATAACCGCATTGTCTTTACTTTTTAATTTGTTAACTCCGTTTGCAACAATTTTTAAAGCATCAATATCTAGTCCAGAATCAGTTTCATCAAGTATTGCCAATTTTGGATCCAGCATTGCCATTTGAAAAATTTCATTCCGTTTTTTTTCTCCTCCTGAAAACCCTTCGTTTAAAGAACGTGATAAAAATTTTCTATCAATTTCTAATAAATCTGCTTTAGACTTAATTAGTTTCAACATTTCTGAGGCAGGCATATCTCCTAAATCTTTAGCTTTTCTGGTTTCGTTAATGGCCGTTTTAATAAAATTTGTAACGGATACTCCAGGAATTTCAATAGGATATTGAAATGATAAAAACACTCCTTTATGAGCTCTTTCCTCAGGATCAAGTTCTGAAATATCTTCATTTAAAAAAGTAACCGAACCCTGGCTTACCTCAAAATTTTCGTTTCCAGAAATTACAGCAGAGAGGGTGCTTTTACCAGAACCATTAGGTCCCATTATAGCATGTATTTCTCCAGCTTTTACCTCTAAATTAACACCTTTTAAAATTTCTTTATTTTCTACACCTGCGTGTAAATTTTTAATTTGCAGCATAGTTATTATTTCTTTTCTTCTAGTTTTATATCTATTTTTGATGGTTTACTTCCAACCAACACAATTTCAGTAATTGTTATTATTTCATCCCAACCTTCTAAACCCTCAGGTTTTCGATTTATACTTCCTTTCACAGCTACAGGAACCATATCAAAATCTGATTCTTTTACAGATTTCACTTTATCAGCTAATTCTGTCGCCATTTCGTCAAGAGTTACTCCATAAATAAATTTATTTCCTTTTAAAACCGCAGCATCTCCTAAATAAATAAAGTCTCCTCTATATATTTTATCTTCAGTACTATTTATTTCAACAGCAGTATCCAACTTATCAACTTTTTCAGATGCTTTTTCTGCATTTTCTTTACATGAAAATGTAATAATTGAGATCAGTATAAAAAATAGTATTTTTTTCATTTTTAATATTTATTTAAATTATCCAACAGAACCTTCAAGACTTATTTCTAATAATTTTTGCGCCTCTACAGCAAACTCCATAGGAAGCTTGTTTAATACTTCTTTACTAAATCCATTTACAATTAAGGCAATTGCTTTTTCAGTTTCAATACCTCTTTGATTGCAGTAAAAAATTTGATCTTCTCCAATTTTACTCGTAGTTGCTTCATGTTCAATTTGAGCTGATTTATTTTTTACTTCTATATATGGGAATGTATGCGCTCCACAATCATTACCCATTAACAGAGAATCGCATTGTGAAAAATTACGAGCATTCTTGGCATTTTTACTAATTTTCACCAAACCTCGATAACTATTTTGAGATTTTCCAGCAGATATTCCTTTTGAAATAATAGTACTCTTGGTATTTTTCCCAAGATGAATCATTTTAGTTCCAGTATCTGCTTGCTGATAATTATTAGTAACTGCAATAGAATAAAATTCACCTACTGAATTATCTCCTTTAAGAATACAAGAAGGATATTTCCATGTAACAGCAGAACCTGTTTCAACTTGCGTCCAAGAGATTTTTGCATTTTTCTCGCAAAGACCTCTTTTAGTAACAAAATTGTAAACTCCACCTTTACCTTCAGTATTTCCTGGATACCAGTTTTGTACTGTTGAGTATTTTATTTCAGCATCATCCATAGCAATTAATTCAACAACTGCTGCATGTAATTGGTTTTCATCTCTACTTGGTGCTGTACAGCCTTCTAGGTAACTTACGTAACTACCTTTGTCTGCGATAAGTAATGTTCTTTCGAATTGTCCTGTTCCTGCTTGATTAATTCTGAAGTAAGTAGAGAGTTCCATAGGACATCTTACTCCTTTTGGAATATAACAGAAAGATCCGTCACTAAATACAGCCGAATTTAAAGCTGCATAAAAATTATCTTTTGTTGGTACAATTGTACCAATATATTTTCTTACAAGTTCTGGATGCTCTTTGATAGCTTCCGAAATACTCATAAAAATAATGCCTTTTTTGGACAATGTCTTTTTGAATGTTGTTGCAACAGAAACAGAATCTACAACAATATCCATTGCCACATTATTCATTTTCTTTTGCTCATCTAAGGATATACCTAACTTTTTATACATAGCTAAAAGATCTGGATCTACGTCATCTAATGTTTTATTAGGATCGATAGATACTGGAGCAGAGTAATAGGCTATAGATTGAAAATCTGGTTTTTTGTAATTAACATTTGCCCATTCTGGTTCAGTCATTTCTTTCCAAGCTTTATAAGCGTCAAGTCTCCAATCAGTCATCCATTGGGGCTCTTCTTTTTTCTTAGAAATTGCACGAACAATATCTTCATTTAAACCAACGGGAAAGGTTTCAGATTCAATATCTGTATAAAATCCATATTCGTATTCCTTGGTTTCAAGGTCTTTTTTTAAATCGTCTTCAGTAAATTTCGCCATAATTTTTTTTCAATTAAGCTATAAAGAGAAACTTTCTCCACATCCACAAGTCCTGTTTGCATTGGGATTATTAAAAATAAACCCTTTTCCGTTAAGGCCACCGCTGTATTCTAAAGTAGTACCGATTAAGTATAAAAAACTTTTTTTATCAATAATGATTTTCACGTCATTATCTTCAAAAAGTTTGTCACTTTCTCCTTTGCTATTGTCGAAGTCTAGTTCATAGGATAAACCTGAACATCCACCACTTTTTACTCCTACACGTACGTAATCATCACTAACATCAAAACCGCCTTCGGTCATAAGTTGTGAGATTTTTGTCTTTGCTTTTTTACTAACTTTTATCATCTAATTAGATTAAATCTAAATAATAGGCAAATATAAGCTATTTTCAATGTTTTTAAGAGGAAAATAAGTCTTTAAAAATTTATTATAGTATTGTTTTTTCTTATGGAGATTTTTAAAAGAATATTTAATAAAATTAATTTTATGATTTTTTCTTAAACTTAAAATTATTAATAGCGAATATTAGTTATTATATTCGCTGAATCAAATTAAAATCATGAAAAATCTATTTAATTTCAAGCACTTTAAGGGTGATCTTTTTGGAGGTATAACAGCAGGTATAGTAGCATTACCATTAGCATTAGCATTTGGTGTAAGTTCAGGACTAGGGCCTAGTGCAGGTTTATACGGAGCGATATTTATTAGTTTTTTTGCTGCACTTTTTGGAGGAACTAACACCCAAATATCTGGACCAACTGCTCCAATGACCGCCGTAAGTATGGTTGTAATTGCAGGTATTCTAGCTGCTTTTGATGGAGATATAGAAAAAGCTTTACCTTCAATTTTAACAGTATTTTTATTAGCCGGAATAATGCAAATTGGTTTGGGTTTGTTAGGATTAGGAAAGTACATAAAATACATACCATACCCAGTAGTATCAGGTTTTATGACCGCTATTGGGGTGATTATTTTAGTAACTCAAATATTACCTGCAGTTGGATATTATCCCAAAGAAGATCAGGCTTTTGTAGAACAGTTTAAACCAAAAGCGGAAGAAGTGATATTGAAAAATATATTATTAGATGAAGTTGAGGAGGGTATTTTAGTGTTAGAGAATTTTAAAGAAACTATAAAAAAAGCAGGAGATATTTCTGCCGAGCAAATAGCAACTGAATCTAAAACTCTTGCAGGTAAAGATTCATCAGGGGTATTAGGAACTATTAAATCGTTACCCAATGCCTTAACAAATATTAATTGGTTAGAATTAATATTAGCTCTAGGAACAATTTTTATAATTTATGGATTTAAACGAATTACTAAAGCAATACCAAGCACATTGGTTGCTTTGTTTGTTATGAGCGGTATTGCTGTTGGATTTGGTTTGGATTATCGACCTATAGAAGAGATTCCAAGCGGATTACCAATTCCAAAATTAGAAATGTTTACTAATTTTAGCTTAACCAGTATTACGCCTTATATATTTACAGCCCTCACACTAGCCTTGTTAGGTGCAATAGACTCTTTATTGACATCGGTGGTAGCAGATAATATGACCAAAACAAAACACAAGCCAAATAAAGAACTGATTGGACAAGGGGTTGGGAATAGTATAGCAGCATTGTTTGGAGGAATTCCGGGTGCAGGTGCAACTATAAGAACGGTTGTAAATATTAATGCAGGTGGTAAAACGAGATTATCAGGTATGGTTGCTGGTATTTTATTATTATTAATCTTATTAGCTCTGGGTCCAGTTGCTTCCAAAATTCCTGCTGCAGTATTAGCAGGTATTCTAATAACAGTTGGAATTGGTGTTATGGATTATAAAGGGCTAAAAGCAATTCCTTATATGCCAAAGCAGGAAGTAGCCATTATGCTAGTAGTTTTAGTTTTATCTTCTGTTTGGAATTTAGTTTATGCAGTGGGAATTGGATTAGTGATAGCCTCTTTAATTTTTATGAAAATAATTGGAGATATTTCAGCAAAGAGATCGGACGTAAAATCATTAAAAGAAGAAGTTTGGGATGATGAATTTGGAATTTCTGAAAATCTTCAAAAACAAATTTTTATAAAGCATATAAAAGGACCTCTGTTTTTTGGTACAACAAGTGATTTTCAGGCATTAGCAAAACAAATTCCTAAAAATGCCACTACTGTTATAATAAGAATGGGTCGAATGCCTTACATGGATCAATCAGGACTTTATGTAATGGAAGAGGTGTTAATAGATTTGGTAAATGAAGGAAAAAAGGTATTGCTTGTTAATACTTTAGAACAACCAAAATATATGTTGGAGCGAATAGACATCATACCAGATTTAATACCAAAAGAACATCTATTTATTGATTTTAAATCAAGTATGATCTGGGTAAAAGAAAATATGATCTAGTTAATTTTCTCTAAAAATTTTAAATAAACATTTAGACTGATTTTTGATTATCAATTTTTTTTCCGAATCTTATAAGAATTTATATTTTTATATCTAGAAAACAATATCTTTACTTTATCATTCGCTGCAAACCATTTTAATTTATTATAGGACAACAATTTATGAATACAATTAAAAAAAACCTTCTTTTTACAGCTTTAGCCTTATTTATGGCAGTTTCAACTTATGCTCAAATTGAGATCACTCCTCAAGCTGGTTACCAAGTAGGTTCAAAATATAATTTTTATGATGGATATATGAAGTTAAAAGCTTCGGGGAACTATGGAGTAACTGTAGATTTTGATATCAATCCTCTTGGAGGTCAGATAGAATTCATGTACGCTTTTCAAAATGCAGATTTAAATATTAAACCCAATCGTTTTTCACCAGAAATATATATCACAAATTTTAATGTTCATCATATTCAAGTTGGGTTTTTACAAAACTTTAACTACGATGAAGATTTAGTGCCCTTTGGTGGTATGTCAGCTGGTATGGCAATTTTCAGTCCTCAAAATATTGATTCCGTTAACTCAGGTTATGACAAAGGAAATCGTACAAAATTTGAATTTGGTTTTACAGGTGGTGCTAAGTATTTTTTTACAGACCGATTAGGTATAAGGTTACAAGCGCAATTACTAATACCAATAGAGTGGGGAGGGGTTTATTACAGTAACGGTGGTTCAGTATACACTTCTGGTGGATCTTTATTACAACTTAACTTTACAGGAGGATTAATAGTTAGATTAGGTGAATAAATTTCAAGATAAATTAATAGTATTCAATTACGTATATTTAAAAAAAATTATTATGAAAAAAACATTGTATTCATTTATTCTATTTGGATTTGTATTATTAATTACTAGCTGCTCTAGTGTTAAAGTTTTAGACTCCTGGCAAGGGGATAACCTTTCTAGTGTAGAAGAAAAAAATATTTTAGTTGTCGCAAGAACAGACAATAAAATGGCTAGAATTGCTTTTGAAGAAGCAATGGCAAATGATTTAAGAAAAG
>OJHY01000210.1_pt1 | contig 18426 bp, 12 predicted proteins | sample 1595301 | NCBI WGS metagenome assembly OJHY01 (sample SAMN05416880, study PRJEB24817) | seawater metagenome | isolation source: Sea water | place: Canada:Atlantic | collected 2013-11 | reverse complement strand
ATTTAACCAGTTTATCAATGTATAGAATGCCATGATAAAAAATAATGGAACCAAAATAACTGCAATCATTTTCTTTTTTTCAACAAAGTTTGCGATGTTTAAATTAATTGATTGTTGTTTTTGAAATTTTAGTTTCCCTTGTTTTTGAAATTGAAAAATTAGATAAAAGAGCAGTAATGAGGCTAAAAGATCGTAGGTAAACTGAACATCACCTCCAATATTAAACCAATCTGTAGATAATTCTAAAGAAGCTAAATCTTTAAATAATTTTCTAATTATTATTAGTGTAATGATTTCGTACTGCTTGGTGATGTAGGTGGTAAATGATCTAGGTAAATAATAGATTAATAAATACACCTCATAAATTAATATAAAAGAAAAAGGAGTATAAATTGCGGAAATAGGGTTTTCAAACAATTCAGAATCCTGTAAAAAGACACTCCCATTCAATTTGGTAACATATATAATCAATAAATGAATTAAAAAACTAGCAATAGCAACATAAAGTATTAACTTTTCTACTTTTTGCTGTGTAGTTTCTGAGAGTAGTTTGTCAAATATAGATGGCAAGATGTTTTTTGTTCCTATCATTTAATTATGTCTTATGATTTTGAAAAAAGTATCGGTTTTCGCTGCTTTTTTTAGTTATTATTTTAATATCTAGTATATTATAAAAATCTAAAGATAAAGGATTCTTGTATTATTTTTTCCTGTACTCAAACTTTTTTCTTCTAGCTGACTATTAATACTAGAAAAAACATAAGAATTTTTTTATTAGATTTGTTTACTCCCTTTAAACCAAAAAACGAATAGTTTGTTGGTGCCTGTTTTTCAACAGACTATATTTTTTTTTTCATAAAAACAATCAATATCATGAAACTAATACATAAATTTATTTTTTGCTGTATTTCCTTATTTCTATTTACCGTACTTCTTTCTGCTCAAACACCACCTGCTGTTCAGCAAGATCTTATGAACTTTGAACCAGGAGAGCTAATTGTAAAACTAAAAGACAATGTAGATGCGGGGATTACCTATGCTGAAAACGGAAAGGCTGTGTCAAGTTTTAATATTGGCGAACTACTAAGTATTGAAGACAAAGTAGCCTCTTCAAAAGTGATGTTCCATCAAAAAGGTATTGAGGCCAGTATTGCAAATAGCGAAAAGATGAAAGCGGTATACATGGCTAAAGGGATGACTAATCCAAAAGATCCACTTACCATGAAAAACATCTTTGTTTTAAAAACCAGTGATGAGCAAGAAAACATTTTACAATTAATCCAGCAGATTAAGGATGACCCTAATGTAGAATACGCAGAACCAAATTACATCTATGGGATTGATGATTTTGAAGTAGGTGAAATAATCACAGCAGAAGAGGCTAGTAAAATGAGTACATCCAACAGCATGATTGATGTTAATGACCCACTCTACTCTTCACAGAACAATATAGTACAAACTAACATCGATGATGTGTGGGAGCAGTACACCACAGGAGACGGCTCACAGGTAATCGCTATACTAGACACCGGCGTAGATTATACCCATCCCGATTTGGAGGCCAATATTTGGATTAACGAAGCAGAGCTTAATGGCGTAGCAGGATACGACGATGATGAAAATGGATACATCGATGACATTAGAGGATGGGATTTTATCAACATCGACAATGCACCCTTAGATGATAACATGCACGGAACACACGTGGCAGGTATTGCAGGGGCAGTAGGTAACAATGGTATTGGTATTGCAGGTGCGGCATGGAATGTAAAGCTGATGCCGATAAAAGTGTTTCAATCAACAGGACAAGGAAATGCTGCGACTATAGCAGATGGAGTTGAATATGCCTCAAGCAATGGAGCAACTATCATCAATATGAGTTTTGGATCCTATGCAGAGTCATCAACTCTAAAATTAGCACTTGAAAATGCCTATGCAACAGCTATATTGGTAGCTGCTGCGGGAAATGACGGAATATGTATTGGTCCAGAAGGTGCTTGTAAAGCATTTTTTCCTGCGGCATACAATTATATTTTAGGAATTGAAGATAGGTTTCCAAGTTATTCAAATTGGGATAACGATGGTCCAATATTTAGTTTATACACTGATTTATGGAACTACGAGTTAAATTCACCTGGAACTCAAATATTAAGTACAATACCCAATGGAGGTTATGGTGTTTTAACCGGAACATCAATGTCAGCTCCTCTTGTTTCAGGAGCATTGGCTCTATATGCTGAAGTTAAACCAGATGACAGTAAAGAACTCATGTTTGGAAATTTAATTAATACTACAGGAGAGGTATATGTAGATTTTTTAGAAGCCATTGAAGTCGTTCCGACTCCTAAGTTAACTGTTTTATCAATAATGAAAAGAGACACCATCAATAATCAAAATGGTAATACTTTTATTGAACCAGGAGAGACCATTGAGATATTACCGCTTATCAAAAATTATTGGGGACCAACAGATGATGTAAGAGTTGGGATTGAGTTTGCAGAGTTTGAAGATCAAACAAAAGCAACCATCGTTCAAAATGAGATTCAAATTGGATCAATCTCTGCTTATGCTTCTCTTCAAGATTTAGAGGAAACGTTAAAAATTACAATTTCAGAAGGAGTTGCTAATAATGTAGATATTAAATTTAATTTAACAGCTTGGTCAGGTCCTGATCAAGAATATATGTCAGATCCAACGGAAATAGTTATTAATGTTAAAAATGCAATTCTCTTGTTTGGTGTTTACTCAGAAGATATGACTTTGACAGCAGATAAAGAATACCTAGTCACAAATAATTTAATTTTTTTGGGCAATTCTGTTTTAACAATTAAGCCAGGTGTTACATTAAAATTCAGTGATCAAACTTCACTAAATATGCAGCAGAATTCAAAAATGATCGCTAATGGAACTAAAGACTCAATTATAACATTAACTTCAGAAACAGATCGATGGGCAGGTATTAAATTCCCAAGTCAAGTTAGATCAGAGCTAAGTTTTGCAAAAGTAAAATACATTTCTCTTGATGGTGGTTCAAATGGGGTTTTGTTTGATTCAGCGGCTGATAATATAGATGTAGAAAATGTTATCTTTAAAAATAATACACTATATAAATTTGCATCTGGAGGTCCATCTTATACCGGACAACCAAAGTCTGGTTTCAATAAAATTAATGTTGATGAAAACTTTTTTACACAATTTGTTTTCTGGTTTAGAACTGCTCCTTCTTGGTATACAACTAGATTTGATGACATAAATATATCAAACATCACCACTAATGGGATCAATGAATCAGCAATATGGTTTACTAACACTGACTTTGCAACCGTTTCTGATATGAAAATTAACGTTTTTAGTTTTTCAAATCCAGACACTCGTTATCGAGGTTACTTATTTAAAACAGATGGTAATGAAATTGTCAAAAATGTATATGCTTACCCAGGTTCTGCTAAAATTGATATAATTAATCCAAATATTTGGGATGCCTATAATAATCCAGCAACATCTTCAGTCATAGATAGAACTTTTTTTAGTTTAGTTCCATATGAAGGAGCACATGGAGTTGTTTGGAAGATTGAGGTAAATGGTTTTGATGCTCAAGACGAATACGCTCTTTTAGATCCTCTTGGCGTGGGTACTCACGAATTTAAGGTTTATTTTAATCGTGAGATGGATACCTCTGTCGATCCACAAGTCTCCTATGGAGTAACTATCCCATATAATCAAAAAATTATTACTGAAACAGGTTCTTGGTCTTCCGATGGTAAGATATATACGGTTACTCATGAAGTAAATATTGGAGCGGCAGATGGTATCAACCGCATTCGTGTGCAAGATGCACAGGATTTAGATTATTTTAAAATTCCTGTTGAGGATTCACGTTTTAATTTTCTATTACAATCTGCAGGTTCCGCTTCCAGTGGTTTTTTAGCACAGGGTGGTTTAGGGAAAATTGATTTGGAATGGGCTGCTCCATCATCTGATGAGTTAGACGATGCCCTCGGTTATAACATGTATCGCTACCAGGTGGATGCTGATGGTGTGGAGAGTACTCCTGTTAAACTTAATGAATCGCTTATTGTAGAAGACACCGATGAATCAACTACTGGAGTGTATTACTCTGATTTTAATGTAGTAGAAGGACAGACTTATTTTTACAAGTACAAAATATTAAGAACCAGTTTTGAAGAGACGGATTATTCCAATGCTGTATCTACAGCGCCCCTTACCTCCACCCTGGGAGATAGTAATGGAGATTTTGCTGTAGATGTACTTGATCTTGTTCATGATGTAGATTATATTTTGGGTAACAATCCAACCCCATTCATCTTTGTTGCAGGAGATGTGAATGCTGATCTTGCTATTAATGTATTAGACATTGTGGGTACGGTAGATATTATATTAAATCCCTCTAGTACTTCAGATAGTACTGTTGGATCTAACGGGATTCAATTTTACCCTAGCGAAGCTATTGGAAATGCAAATTTCACTTGGGAAGGAAATGATTTATATGTAGAGTCTAACTTTAAAATTGGCGGAATACAATTGGCTTTCAATACTGATTTTGAGTATGTATTATCAGAAGATTTGCCAACCATAGAACATCTAGACTATACGCAAGAAGATTCAAAAATACTAATGTTGTATAGCTTTAACAATACAATGATAGCCAGTTCTAAAACAAAAATTTTAACCAGGCTAGACGCTTCACAAGAATTTGATATAGAACAAGCAGTTGTTGGAACCACAACAGGTTCAAAATTAACGGCAGTTCTTAACAATGGTGTATTAAGTACCATCGATGCACCATTTCAGAATAAGAATCTTCAGTTTTTAAACCTATTTCCAAATCCTACTGAAGGAGTTGTAAACTTAGAATACTATCTACCTGAACAAATGGATGGAGTGGTTGCTAAAGTTTATGACATGCTAGGAAGATTGGTGCATATACAAGTATTAGAGAATAGAGAGGGAATCTCTAAAACACCAATGGAATTGAGTAGACTAAAAACCGGAAATTATATCGTTCTTATCACAGCTAATAAAGGCGGTTCTATAAAAAACATTGCTAATAAAAAACTGATTGTTAAATAATTGATATTCATGAAAAAGATCCTTAAATTATTAATTTTATTAATCAGCTTTTCAGCTGCCGCGCAAAATACTTTTAGTATTTCTTCAGAATCTGAAGAGGTAGGCAATAATTTTACCCTAGATATAAGCCTTACTAATTCAACTGATATTACTGCGTTTCAGTTAGACCTTAGCCATAATGAAAATGCGTATCAGTTATCATCTTATAGCGCTCTAAATACCAGAGCAGAAAACCACAGCCTAACTGTAAGTACTGTAGATAATAATACAATTCGAGTATTGGTTTATTCAGCCTCTAATGAGGTAATTAGTGCTGGAAGTGGAACGGTTTTAAGCCTAACTTTTAGTAGTGAGAATGAACCTGGAACTTACAATTTGTTGATGTCTGATATTGTTCTTTCAGACCAAAATGGGGAATCTATAAGTGCTAGTGCTACAAGTGGTAGCGTTACCCTTCTTGGTCCTAGATATAATCTAACAACAACTGGAGTGAATTTTGGAGAAATACCGATTAATTCTTCTCCTACGCAAAGCGTTACTATTGCCAATGCAGGAAATGAAAACTTGGTGATTACATCATACGCTATCGATGCACCCTTTTCTATTGCACAAACTTTACCTGTAACCATAACTCCTGGTAATAGTTCTTCATTTACAGTTGAAGTGGACACTTCTTCCAAACAAGAAGTTACAAGTGAACTTTCCTTTTCAACGAATGATCAAGATCCTTTGAGGGCTATTCAAAGCACAACAATTCAGGCTGATATTTTTGCTGTAAATGAAATTTACATTGGCTCTGGACAAGGTGAATCTAATTCTGAAATTACAATACCTGTGTCGATCTCTAATATGGAATCTTTCAGCGGATTTCAGTTTGATATAACACTCCCCAATGATGTAAGTTATGTTGAAAATTCCACTATTTTTTCATCAAGATCAGAGGATCATACTATAGCCGCTAGTATGATTGATAGTAATACGCTTCGTTTTGTTTCATTTTCTAGCTCAAACACAAACTTCACAGGAAATGATGGAGAGGTCTTTAGCTTTAAAATTATTCCAAATATAAACTCAGGAACCTATACACTCCCTATTACCAATCCAATTATTTCTAATGTAGAACTAGGCGATATCACATCTGATGTTTACAACGGTAGTTTTACCATCAATGCGCCCTTCCTATCAACAAGCGTTCAAGTTGTAGATTATGGAAATATACCAATTACAGAAGTGCAAACAACCAATATTACTCTAACTAATACAGGGGCTGCTTCTTTAATCATTGATGAACTTGTTTTCAACACAGGTGAATTAACCTTTCCTCTAGAAGTCCCAACAACGTTGGAAGTGAATGAAAGTGTTACTGTAGTACTTGAGTATGCACCCATACAGATTGGTAGTCTAAATGAAAATATTTCTATCAGAAATAACTCCCCAGAAGAACAGCTAATTATAAATGTATTGGCGGATGTTTTTTCACCGAACTATTTATCTATTTCAGACACCAATGTATTTAAAGGGAATTCTTATGAGATACCTTTAAACTTGGTTAACAATGAAAATATAAGAGCCATTCAATACGACTTAAATATTCCAGAAGGATTCATTTTTGACCTAGACAATGTTGTTGAAACTTCTATTTTAAATAATTTCACAACTTCAATATCTTCATTAGGAAACAATAACTATAGATTTATAATCTACACAGTCAGTAATGACTTTATCATCTCTGGTGATGAAACTATTTTAACACTTCCAATCTTCGTTGAAAATACTATAGATTTAGGTCAGTATACATTCGAGATCTCTAATATAGTTTTATCAAGCGAATCAAATAATCAGAATATTTCTAGCGAAGCTCTAAGGGTTGGTTATATTGATGTTATTGAAGACACCACCATCCCCTTAATCACATTGTTAGGAGACGCAGCAGTTACAATAGAGGTTGGAGGCACCTACACAGATGCTGGCGCAACAGCTTCAGATAATTACGATGGAGACATTACCTCAAGTATTGAACAGGTATCCACTGTTGACACAGCTATAGTAGACACCTACACAGTAACTTATAATGTGTCAGATGCTAATGGAAATGCAGCAGTAGAGGTAACACGGACTATAAACGTAGTAGACACCACCATCCCCTTAATCACATTGTTAGGAGACGCAGCAGTTACAATAGAGGTTGGAGGCACCTACACAGATGCTGGCGCAACAGCTTCAGATAATTACGATGGAGACATTACCTCAAGTATTGAACAGGTATCCACTGTTGACACAGCTATAGTAGACACCTACACAGTAACTTATAATGTGTCAGATGCTAATGGAAATGCAGCAGTAGAGGTAACACGGACTGTTGATGTGGAGAGTAGTTTATCTATTTCAGAATTTGAAAAAATTAAAGTTAATATATTTCCAAACCCAAGTAGTGGAAATTTTACTGTACAGTATTACTTACCAGAACAAGAAGGAGATTTATTAGTAAAGGTATATGATATCTTAGGTCGATTGGTTTGGAATGAAGGTTTTGAAAAATTAGAAGGTCTTTCAGAAATTCAACTTAACTTAAGTTCACTAAAAAAAGGGAATTATATTCTGATGATAGGTGCCAGAAAAGATTATGGAAAACGATTTGAAACGATGAAACGATTAATTATCAAATAACTATTTTTTCCCAGCAACTACAATAACAATCTCTCCTTTTGGTGGTTTGTTTGTATAATAAGCATGTACTTCAGTAGCAGTGCCCCGTTGTGTTTCTTCAAATAGTTTGGTGAGTTCTCTAGACACAGAAACTAGACGGTTATCACCAAAATATTCAGCAAAATGTGCTAAGGTTTTTAGTAATTTGTGAGGAGATTCATAAAAAATCATGGTACGTGTTTCTTCTGCCAATTCTAACAAACGCGTTTGCCTACCTTTTTTAACCGGTAAAAAACCTTCAAAAACAAAACGGTCATTTGGAAATCCAGAATTTACTAGGGCAGGCACAAAAGCTGTTGCGCCGGGTAGGCAGTCTACTTCAATATTGTTTTGTATACAGGCACGAGTTAATAAAAACCCAGGGTCTGAAATAGCCGGTGTTCCAGCATCAGAAATTAAGGCACAGGTTTCTCCGTTTTGTATGCGTTGTACCACACCGTTTACAGATTTATGTTCATTGTGCATATGATGGCTGTGCATTTGGGTAGCAATCTCATAGTGTTTTAGTAATTTCCCGCTGGTTCTAGTGTCTTCAGCTAAAATAAAATCAACTTCCTTCAAGACTGTAATAGCCCTAAAAGTCATGTCTTCTAAATTTCCTATGGGTGTGGGCACTAAATATAATTTACTCATGCAATATTTTTAGTAGTCAATTATTTATCAATAATTTAAATCTCTTCATAGGTTTCTAACGTAATATCTGCCAGTACATCGCCTGTATGTTTTGTGCTTAATGGCTCAAATAACAACAAGTGAGTTTCTTCTTTTGCAATGGGTTTATGAAGAACTCCTTTAGGAACTATAAAAAATTCACCTTTATTTAAAATTACCGTTCTATCTTCAAGCACCAACTCTAATTGTCCTTTCATGACAAGAAATAGCTCATCTTCATCATCGTGTTTATGAAAAACAAATTCGCCCTTAATTTTTGCCAATAAAATTTGCTGATCGTTTAGTTTTCCAATTCTTTTAGGAGACCATAAGTCTATAAAAAGTTTAAATTTTTCTTGAATGTTTATTACCTTATTCATTAGGCAAATTTACGAAAAGTTAATTGAGCTGGTACGTTAAGGATTGCAACGACATCCTTTTTAATTGCTGACGGTTTCCAGCAATTAAAAAGATACAGTGAAAAGCCTGCCATTTCTTATAAATAACCCACATTACTTGTTTGTTCTGAAGAAAAAAATGACCCGCTTAGATGCTTATTTAAGAGCAAAAAGAAATGGAACGCCCAAACATTGTTATTGATAGTATTTGATTAAATTTGTAGTCAATAACTATTTGTGGTTTCTAAGAAGGCAGAAATTGTTGTTTTTGTGTATTCCTATTGTAATGGAAATGGCAGTATCAATTATTAATAAGAAACAATGTATAGAACACATTCTTGCGGGGCTTTAACAGCTTCAGACATCAATACAGAAGTAACCTTAGCGGGCTGGGTGCAGAAATCTAGAGACAAAGGATTTATGATTTGGATAGATCTTCGTGATCGGTACGGTCTAACACAATTGATCTTTGATGAAGAAAGAACTGCAGCTAACCTAATGGACATTGCCAAAAGTTTAGGACGTGAGTTTGTGATTCAGGTAACAGGAACTGTTATTGAAAGACAGTCTAAGAACCCCAATATGAAAACCGGAGCTATAGAAGTTTTGGTTACTGAGTTAACAATTTTAAATGCGGCTAAAACACCACCATTTACTATTGAAGACAAAACTGATGGAGGAGAAGATGTGAGAATGAAATATCGTTATTTAGACATTCGTAGAAATCCGGTAAAAGAGAATTTATTGTTCCGTCATAAAGTGTCTATGGAGGTTCGTAAATATCTTTCTGATGAAGGGTTTGTAGATGTAGAAACACCTTATTTAATAAAATCTACACCAGAAGGAGCTCGAGATTTTTTGGTACCTTCTAGAATGAATCAAGGTCAGTTTTATGCTTTACCACAATCTCCACAAACATTTAAACAATTGTTAATGATTGGAGGTTTAGATAAGTACTTTCAGATTGTAAAATGCTTTAGAGACGAAGACTTACGTGCAGACAGACAGCCAGAATTTACACAGATAGATTGTGAAATGGCCTTTGTAGAACAAGAAGATATTTTAAACACATTTGAAGGTTTAACACGTCATCTATTAAAAGAAATTAAAGGGGTAGATGTAGCAGAGTTTCCAAGAATGCAATATGATGATGCGATGCGTTTGTATGGAAATGATAAGCCAGACATCCGTTTTGGGATGCAGTTTGGAGAGTTAAATACAGTTGCACAACACAAAGAATTTGGGGTATTTAACAAGGCAGAACTGGTAGTTGGTATAGCCATACCAGGTGGCGCTGCTTATACAAGAAAAGAAATAGATAAATTGGTAGATTGGGTTCGCCGCCCTCAGGTGGGAGCCTTAGGAATGGTGTATGTAAAATGTAATGAAGACGGAAGTTATAAGTCTTCTGTAGATAAATTTTACGATCAGAATGATTTAGAAAAATGGGCTGAAGTAACTGGAGCCAAAGCAGGTGATTTAATCTGTGTTTTATCTGGAGATACAAACAAAGTAAGAGCGCAGTTGAGCGCCTTACGAATGGAAATGGCAGAACGCTTAGGACTGCGTAATCCAAAAGAATTTGCACCATTATGGGTAGTAGATTTTCCTTTGTTAGAATTGGATGAAGAAACAGGCCATTATCATGCCATGCATCATCCGTTTACCTCACCAAAACCTGGTCAGTTAGAGTTGTTAGACTCTAATCCAGGCGAAGTAAAAGCCAATGCTTATGATTTGGTTTTGAATGGAAATGAAATTGGAGGAGGTTCTATTAGAATTCACGACAAAGAGATTCAGGCAATCATGCTAAAAAAGCTTGGTTTTTCTGATGAAGAGGCAAAAGCACAGTTTGGGTTCTTAATGGATGCTTTTGAATATGGTGCGCCACCACATGGAGGTATTGCTTTTGGATTGGATAGATTGGTGTCTATTTTAGGAGGGCAAGAAACCATACGAGATTTTATTGCTTTTCCAAAAAACAACTCTGGTAGGGATGTGATGATAGACTCACCAGCCACCATAGATGATACACAATTAAAAGAATTGAATATTAAATTAGATATTCAAGAATAAAATAAAATCTCGCAATAGCGAGATTTTTTATTGCCTTGAAATATGAAAAAAATCATCTTACTTCTGCTGGCTATATGCTCAGCTAGTCAATTTTTCGCACAAGAAATCACAGGAACACAACTATTAGATAAAGCCATTCATTTTCACGACCCTAATGATAATTGGAAAACATTTACAGGATCTTTGCTTGTAACCATGGAAACCCCAAACAAGCCTAAAAGAACTAGTGAAATTAGAATAGACTTACCTAACCAGTCTTTTTATGTAAAAGCCTCTCAAGGAGATAAAACAACAGTTTATAGTGTAACCAAAGATGCATGTAATATCCAGTTAAATGGAAAAACACCCACAGAGGAAGAAAAAATAAGCAACAACTTAAGTTGTGATCGTGCTTCTATGTATCAAAATTATTACACCTATTTATACGGATTGCCAATGAAACTCAAAGATGCAGGAACTATTATAGACGAGAATGTAATTTTAAAGGAGTTTAATGGAAAAAATTATTTAGTGCTAAAAGTTACTTATGAAAAAGAGGTAGGAAAAGATACTTGGTATTTTTATTTTGATCCAGCAACCTATGCTATGGAAGTCTATCAGTTTTATCATGAAGAAGAGAAAAATGACGGTGAATTTATTTTATTGTCAGGCTTAGAAACTGTAAACGGAATTAAACTGCCAAAAGAACGCGCCTGGTATTACAATAAGGAATCAAAATATTTAGGCACAGACTTTTTAATCACAAGACAAAGATATGATTAACAATAAGGGATAATGCCTACCAAAAAGAGAAATATTTTTACTAAAATTTTAATTTGGAGATATAAGTACATCTCCGAGCGGCAGTTTATACTGGTGTTAAGTATTCTTGTTGGTTTTTTAGCGGGTTTAGGTACAGTTTTATTAAAATATCTCACACTATTTATTCAATCTGTTTTAGAAGGTGGGTTTATAAAAAATTACTACTATTCATTGTATTTTATTTTTCCAATTATAGGGGTTTGGCTCGTATATCTGATTAAAAAGAACTTCATTAAAAAAGAAATAGGCCATGGTATTTCTACCACCTTGTATTCTATTTCTAAACGAAGTGGAATTATAGAACGTTACAAAATGTTTGCATCTCTTTTAGTCGCGCCAATTACAGTTGGCTTTGGAGGATCTGTTGGATTGCAAGGCCCTGCAGTAAGTACAGGAGCTGCCTTGGGGTCTAATGTTGCAAGCTTGTTTCATATGAATGCCAAAACAAGAATGTTATTAATTGGCTGTGCAACAGCAGGAGCTATGTCTTCTATGTTTAAAGCACCAGTAGCGGCCATTGTTTTTGCTATAGAAATATTTAGTTTAGACTTAGTTTTTGCATCTTTAGTACCATTGCTTTTGGCTTCTATTGCAGCAGTTATTACCTCATTTTTTTTTAGAGGAACGGACGTCTTATTTAGTTTTGAATTGCTAGATGCATGGCGGGTAAAAGATATTGTATTCTATGTATTGTTAGGCTTAGCAACAGGTATTGCTTCTGTCTACTTTTCTAAAATGTACTTTTTAATTACACGATTTTTTTCGCGGTTTTCAAATGCCTATATAAAGATTGGAATTGCTGCAATCGCTATTGGGTTTATGTTGTACTTATTCCCACCATTGTATGGAGAAGGCTACGGACTAATTAATAATTTACTCAACGGGAAAACTGAAGCAGCGCTCAGCGGCATTCAATATCAAATAGATTTCAACAATATTTGGATGGTGATTGTAATACTCCTAATTATTGCAGTTTTTAAAGCCATTGCTATGACTACAACTTTTGCAGCAGGGGGTGTTGGAGGAATTTTTATTCCTACATTATTTATGGGAAGTGCATTAGGTAATGCAGTTGCAAAGGTCATCAATCAGTTTGGGTTTGTGGTCTCAGAAGCTAATTTTACATTACTAGGGATGACAGGTCTCATGGCCGGAGTATTACATGCGCCTTTGACGGCAATTTTCTTGATTGCTGAAATTACAGGCGGATATGATTTGTTTGTTCCTCTAATGTTAGTAGCCACCATTTCTTTTGGCTTCACAAAATATTTTGTGCCAAATTCTATTTATACAGCAGAACTTGCAAAACGAGGCGAACTCATTACAAATGATAAAGACAAGAATGCGCTCATGATGCTAAATATAGACAGAGTTATAGAGACAAATTTTATTAAAATATCAACTGAAATGACCCTTGGAGAGATGCTTAGAAAAGGAGTTTCTAAATCTAGTAGAAATATTTTTCCAGTGGTTGATGAAGCCGAGCAGTTTTTAGGAATAGTCTTATTAGATGATGTGAGATCTGTAATGTTTGATCAAAGTTTGTACGAAAACACAACAGTTTCTCTTTTTATGAAATCTCCTCCAAATATTATTTTTTATAACGATTCTATGGAAACCATCATGGAAAAATTTAAAGGATCTGGGGCATGGAATTTACCCGTAATTAAAAATCAAAAATACCTGGGCTTTATTTCAAAATCTAAATTACTAACAGCGTATAGAAATAAATTAATTGAGCTAACTAACTCATAATTTAGCCTGTAAAATCTTCCTCATTCTGTCAGGAAAATCTGTAAAACCACCATCTGCTCCTGCTTGATGTATAATAACATCAATCATTTGTTCAAAAGAATCAAATTCATCTAATTGGTCTTCTCTAAAGGTATAAGGATGAACAACCAGATCTAGTTTGTGAGCCTCTTTAACTAAAGAAGTAAGTGAAAAATCAGTAGCGGTCTTTGAAGAGATAAGGTGCTTGTACCAAGGGCCTATGCCATCTGCATAACTTGCATAAAACTCCAAAAGATTTTTTTGTTCTGAGAACTCCATTAATTGAACTAAAAATAATTGAGACTTCAATTCTTTTCTTATTCGTTCTAACTCTATGGCATCAAAAGATTGAACAATACACTTGTCATTTTTAGTTTTATAACCATAATCGGATAAAATATTTAGCACAATTTTTGAAATATCTTTTCCGTTTTCGTGATGAAATTCTGGTTTTTTAATTTCAGGATATATTCCAATATTTTTACCCGTGCTTTTATTGAGTCCTTGAATTAGTTCTATTTCATCTTGTAAAGAATGCAACCGAAAAGAACTTGTTCCTTTAGGAAATCTATTTGGGTAAATTTGTAGACCTGTTTTTGAATCAAACCGTTCGGTAACCTCTAAGGTTTTAATTTCTTTAAAAGTAAAATCAATCACATAATACCTACCATCTTCTCTTTTTCTGTTAGGATATTTTTCTAAAACATTTGTGACATCATCTAGTAAAATATCGTGAATTACAATAGGAACATCATCTTTACTCAATACTACATCTTGTTCAATATAATCTGCCTGCATGGCATATGCCATTACTTTAGATGCTAAGGTATGTTCAGGCAAATATCCAGAAGCTCCTCTGTGAGCAATCACAGTTATTTTTTTAGTTGATTTTATATCTTTTTTTTTATTGGATTGGCAGGAGAAAATTGCCAAAAACAAGAGTATGAATACAAGATTTTTCATTTAAAAAAAGTTTTATTTAAAGGTAGAACTTTTTGTAGTTTTGTCTTTATGAAATTAGTACTAAAAATACTCTTTATTATTTTTATTCTTTGGATGCTTTTAGGTGGCTACCTAGAATCTACAGAACATCCAAAAGGACCTATTGTTATGGGGCTTGGAGTGATGTATCTTTCGTTTATTTTTATGCCTGTTTTTATCTATTGGAGATATAAAGATGGTAAGTACAAAAAATACATTATTAACGATAAGACATTGCTTGGTGAAATGAAAAAAGAAGAATAATTTCAACTCTTCTATACCCTACTTTTTTAGACCTTTCAATTAGATTTCTTAGTACCTTTGCAACTTATGATTGACCAAAGAGAAGCCATTTCAGAAAAAGCCGTATTAATTGGTGTAATTACACAGTTGCAAAACGAAACTCAATCTAAAGAGTATTTAGATGAATTAGAGTTTTTAACAGATACTGCTGGAGGAGTTGTTGTAAAACGCTTTGTTCAAAAATTAGAAAAACCACATCCAAAAACATTTTTAGGAACCGGAAAGCTTGAGGAGGTTAGAGCTTATATTGATAGTCATGGTGTTGGAACAGCAATTTTTGATGATGAATTGTCTCCGGCTCAGTTAAGAAATATTGAAAAAATTCTTGATTGTAAAATTTTAGATAGAACCAATCTTATTCTAGATATTTTTGCGCAGAGAGCTCAAACAAGTTCGGCAAAAACACAAGTTGAATTAGCGCAGCATCAATACTTGTTGCCTAGATTAACGAAATTATGGACACACCTAGATAAACAAAAAGGGGGTATTGGAATGCGTGGACCTGGTGAAACAGAGATAGAAACAGATAGACGTATTATACGTGATAAGATTGCAGTCCTAAAAAAGAAATTAACGGTCATAGACAAACAGATGGCTGTGCAACGTAAAAACCGAGGTAAAATGGTTCGTGTAGCTTTAGTAGGCTATACTAATGTTGGGAAATCTACCTTGATGAATGTGATTAGTAAAAGTGATGTTTTTGCTGAAAATAAATTATTTGCAACATTAGACACAACGGTCAGAAAAGTAGTGATTAAAAATATTCCTTTTCTGATGACAGATACAGTTGGTTTTATTAGAAAACTACCTACACAGTTAGTAGAATCTTTTAAGTCTACCTTAGATGAGGTTCGTGAAGCAGATTTATTATTGCATGTTGTAGATATTTCTCATCCTAATTTTGAAGATCATATTGCCTCTGTAAATACTATTTTAGATGAAATTCATTGTGCAGATAAACCAACGGTAATGGTTTTTAATAAAATAGATGCCTACACCTATGATACTATTGATGAAGATGACTTGGTTACTGAAAAAACTTCAGCATATTATTCTTTAGAAGATTGGCAAAAAACATGGATGGGTGGTGATAAGAATACATCTATATTTATTTCAGCGTTAAACAAAGAAAATTTAGACGCTTTTAAAGAGACTACCTATGAAGAAGTAAAAGAGATTCACATACAACGGTTTCCTTACAATGATTTTTTATATTATGAATATAAGGAAGAATAAATTAATCTTCAGTAGTTAGGTCTTCAATAATTCCCAAACGTTTTGCACGACGTTCCCAACTTTTTCTAGCTAAAAGTTGTAAATCTTCAACCGTGTCACTTTCGTCCATGATTTCTAAACCAAGTAAGGTTTCAATCATATCTTCTTGTGTAACTAGGCCACTTACAGAACCATATTCGTCTACTACCAAAGCAATATGTTCTCGTTCGTCTATTAGTTTGTCAAATAAACTTGGAATTGGTAAATCTCTTTCTGTTATTAAAATAGTACGCTTAATATTTTTTAAAGCTTGTTCTCCATGTCCTTTAATAATGGCTTCTAATAATTGATCTTTTAAAAAATATCCCGTAATATTATCTGGACTTTCTGTGTAAATTGGAATTCTAGAAAAGCGCAATAGTGGATGCTCATCATAAAAATCTTGAATAGTTTGTTGTTCATTGGCAGATTTTAAAACTGTTCTTGGTGTCATAATATCTCGCACTCTCACTTCTTTAAAGTTTAGTAAGTTTTTAATAACGGTACTTTCTGAGGCTTGAAAAACACCTTCTTTTTCTGCAATTTCAGTCATTGCAGTAAAATCTTCTCTACTTAAAACACTACCGTGCTCTTTACTGCCAATTAAACTTGTTGTAAGTTGAAGTAGCCATAAAATTCCAGTGTATTTTAAAGGAAAAATTAAAACTAGCAATGCTTTTGAAGTAAAGTTTGCCAACTGTTTCCAATAAGATGCACCAATAGTTTTAGGAATAATTTCAGAAACCACCAGTATTAATAAGGTCATAATAGCAGATACAATTCCTACAATATTAATCCCTAAAAACTCTATTTTATAAGGGAGTTGTTCTGCTTGTACTCCAACTAGAATTGCACCAACAGTGTGCGCAATGGTGTTGAGTGTTAAAATAGCAATAAGAGGTTTGTCTACATCTTTCTTTAGTCCTTCTAAAACTAAAGCGTAAGAATGTCCTTCTTTTTTCTTTAAGTTGATAAATGTTCCACTTACACTTAATAAGACAGCTTCAAGTATGGAGCATAGGAAAGAGAAAAATATTGAAACTGTTGCGTAAACAAGTAATAGCGTCATTAATAAATTTTAAATGGTAAAGATATTAAAATAAAAACCCTGAGAATTTCAATTCCCAGGGTTTTGTTATGTTCTTAAAACTAATGTTAGAATATGTAGTTTACTCCTAATCCAAATAACTGTTTAAATTGAACAGCAGTAGAAGCGTTATCATCAACAATCATATGAAGGTTTAAATTGGTAGATAAATACTTGTTAATTTGCATGATAAGATTTACTTGATAGTTAATATCAATATTTTGTGGTTCTTCTAGATAATTGGCATATGTATTGAAGATATGTTCAATAGTTATATTTTCCATTAAACTTGCTTTGTAATAGATAGAAGCATAAAAACCCACTTGATAAAGAGATGTTTCTCCAGCTTTTGTTCCGTACTGCCCTGAAAAATAAGTACTTACAAAGGTAGCTTTGGAAGTTATAGGAGCTAAGTTAATATTAAAATTATCAGATTTTTTATAGATTAAACCAGGCCCTAAAGTAACATACCCTGGAGCGAAGAAGTCTGAGGTTGATGTCTTTTCAGGTGTTGAATAATCATAGCCTGTTGTGAATTGAGTTCGAATGTTGGCAAAAAATGAATACGACCAATTAGTGGAAGTTTTTTTTGAGATTAAGGAATTAATTTCGAATTGATCATCTAGATGGTATAGAAATGGTTATGCCATAAAACAAGAAAAATGGTATATACTATCTTCTTACTTTCTCTGGTTTTTACCTTTTTTAAGTGCTCGATTTTCTTCTGAAATATGGAGTGGAGTGTTTTTTTTGTGGATGATTTCATTATACTTAGAAAAAGACACTTCTAAAAGGAATGTTTTTTTGATGGGTTTTTTAGCTGCTGTTAGTTTTTTATTTCGATTTCAAATAGCATTTGCTTTATTTGGTTTTTTTAGTTGGCTATTTTTTATGAGAGTAGAAAGTAAGCGTTTTTATTTAAAATATATCACAGCATTTATAATGGTACTCATTTTCGGGTTCTTATTAGATTCATGGTTTTATGAAACACTTACATTTACACCTTTTAATTATTTAAATGAATTTATAGCTACTAATGATAAATCAAATTATGGTGCTTCTCCTTGGTATTATTACTTAGAAAAAATAATTACATTTCCAAGACTATTTATTGGTATTCCTTTATTTATTTCATTGCTTTTTTTCTTTATAAAGAACCCAAAAAATATGTTTACCTGGATATTGGTTTCTTTTTTATTTTTTCATTCAATTGTTGGTCATAAAGAAGAACGGTTTATGTTTCCTATGGTCTTTATGCTGTCTCTTATACACATCTCCGAGCCCACGAGACGTAGAGGAATCTCG
>OJHY01000190.1_pt1 | contig 19581 bp, 19 predicted proteins | sample 1595301 | NCBI WGS metagenome assembly OJHY01 (sample SAMN05416880, study PRJEB24817) | seawater metagenome | isolation source: Sea water | place: Canada:Atlantic | collected 2013-11 | reverse complement strand
AGTCGTCGGCAGCGTCAGATGTGTATAAGAGACAGATCTCTATGTGTTTCAATATCTTTACTTTCTCCAAATCCAAACAGGTTCACAAAAAGTTTTACCTACATTTTCATCGTGTTTTCTTAGTTCTTCTTCGGTGTATCTGTGTCTATCTTCTTCGATAACCAAACCAGCTCCTACAGAACCAGGTCGTTTTGCCATTTCCATACCTAAACACCCTTCGTAAGTACCACCTAACGATTTAATAAAATCATTCATTGGATTTGTAATCTCTAAGTACTTTCGTTCACCACCTGATGAACCATATACATCTGCAATGTTTATTGCCATATACCCACCTTTTTTAATTGATGGCCATATTCTTTCTAAAGTTGCGTGTAGGAAGTTCTTATTCCACTCATCGATTGTTTTGTATCTAACCCAACTCTGAGTATCATCATATGAATACCTCTCTACTGAGAAATATGGTGGTGATGTAAATACCATGTCAAAGTGATTCTCATATGGAGAAAAATCAAAATCTTCAGCTGGTGAACAATGAAACTCCCATTTCTTCTTTTCTTCAAAAAATCCTAAATGTTTATCATAGAACTCACCCTGCATTTGATACAATGGGTGATTCTCCTTACGTGGGTCTAACCCAACATAATGTTTAGTGTTTGATGCTCCCATAAATCCAGCGAATCTATCACCCCAACCAGCACTAAAATCTAATACGTTTTCAGATTCCATCATATCATAGAACACCTTTGCTACATTCGGTTTGAATGCCGAACATATATACTTTCTTAAACTTAAACAAACCCTAAGTTCGTTTCTAGTTATCTTTGGAAACTTTAGAGTGTATAACCCACCCATAAGTGTTACCATAAACTTTCTAGTTTCCCAAGTTCTCTTTGGACCAGGCGATACCGTTCCATCAACACCCCAACGATTTTCTTGTTGGAAGTAGTTTGATGCATTGTTACCTGAATTTAATCTACGGATATATTGTGGTTTACCTCTGAATATTAATGGATAAGTTGATTCACTCGCCTTTCGTTGAAACCACTCATCTTCTCTAAGTAACTCATTCCACCTAATACCTTTAAGTTTCATAAAATCTTTGTATGCATCCAACTCAGATAACTCTGCAGTTGGTAGTTCATAATCCATAAGGATATCTGCTAAACATTCCTTTACTTCATCCTTCGGAAATGTTTCTTTGATATACGTCCATTGTTCTTCTTTAATTGCGAAGTATGGCTCCATATCTTTAAATTGTTCTAAATACTCTTTAGTTGTTGTTTTTATAAGTGTGTCCATGTTTTATTGTTTACTATTTCTTCTACGTTCCATTTACTAACTTTAAAGTTACGAGCAATAACATTTGTTGAGAATCCTTGTTGATACAACTCTCTTATCTGTAGAACATCTTTGTTCGTTAGTTTTGCTTGTGGATGGTTCTCACCCCTTAATCTATTTGAAAAGAAAAAGTGTTTTTTTACCTTCATATATTGATTTGAATCATAACTTTTTTATCTGTGCAGTATATTTACTTCGATTTATTATACTAATATACGAAATAAATTTGATATAACCTAATTTTATTAGGAGTTTTTTACCTCATTGAGATATGTTTGAGTTGGTTGTACTCCGATAAATCGTTTAACTTCCGTAACTCCATCAACTAATATTACAGTTGGGATATTCCTAACTCCATATTGTTGTGCTCTTTCGTAATCTAAATCTACATCAATCTTTTCAACCGCTACTTGCGATGATACTTCATTCATAATGGGTGATAATGATTTACAGGGACCACACCATGCTGCTGAAAAATATAAATACTTCATGTTTTCTTCCTTCTTTTAATTAAACAATTTAAACAGGTAATAGTTAAAGGTAAACCTGATGGAATTTCCTTTCCACAATGTTTACATAATTCCTTATAACTACCCATCACAACTTAAACAATCTGGGTCCATCGCTTGTTGTGCGATATCACCTCTTAATACTGATTCGGTTCTCGTATAGTACAAAGTTTTTACACCCTGCTTCCAAGCTTCGAAATGTACTGTATTCATCCACTTTGGAGTTGCCTCTGAAGGAAATGCTAAATTCAACGATACTGATTGGTCAACGTATTGTTGTCTAACACCGGCTTGTCTAACTAACTCTAATTGGTTAATTTCTTTGAATGTTTTAAATACATCCTTTACCTTATCACATTTTGTTGTATCAATCTCATCATTAAGTTGTATTAGTTTTCCATCACAAAATACCCAACTATCTAATTCGTTGATATCCTGTATAGAACCACCATCGGATAAAATCTTATCCCAAGTTGCTTTAGTGTTGATACCTACTTTTCTAAGTACTCTTTCTAATTCTCTGTTTTTTCTAATGAACGTACCTTTTGAAGTTTGTTCCGTAAATACGTTTGCTGCCCAAGGTTCGATACCTGGTGATACGTTACCTGCTAACTTTGAATTGGATACTGTTGGAGCTACTGCTCTTAGGTGTGTGTTTCTCATTCCACTATCTCTACACCATAATGGTTCACCCATTTCAGTTGCCATATCTCTACTTGCTCTTTCGGATTCAATCTTTAATTGTGAAAAGATTCTACGAGTTTCAAACTGAGCTGGAAGTGAATCAAATGGAATACCTTTTTGTTGTAAGTATGTATGCCATCCTAATACACCTAATCCTAATGCTCTACCTTTTTCTGCAGAACGTACTGAGTTTTCAAACCCTCTCATATTCTTAGCTCTTTGTAAGAACTCTGATAGAATACCATCTAAGAACCAAGTTGCTGTATAGATTAAATCGGTGTGTTTCCACTCATCGTATTTTGATAGGTTCAATGAACTTAAACAACATACGAATGAATGATTCTCATCTGTATGTAATGTAATCTCAGAACATATGTTTGTCATATGAACTTTCAATCCATTGTTTTTGTACATATCAGGATTCTGTTTGTTAACATTACCTTTGTACATTACATATGGTTCACCTGTTGATTTTCTCTTTTGAAGTACCTTACCCCATTTTCTTCTAGCCTCATCATCACCATCTTCTAATCTTCTCATAAACTTATCACCAACAACTACACATTGGTGTAGATTTAATGCTTGTCGGTTTACATCACCTTTAGGTTCTCTGATTTCAATCCACTCATCAAAATCATCATGTTCGATGTTTAGGTTAACAGATGCAGCTCCTCTTCTTACCGAACCTTGATTGGTTGCGAGAATTGTTGAATCGTATATTTTACAGAATGGTACAACACCATCGGATGTTCCGTTTTGTGTAATGTTTGCACCAGCTGGTCTAATCATATTAATACCAACACCTACTCCACCACCATGTTTAGCGAGTAACATCATCTCTAAGTTCTTAGTACCGATATCCTGAATTGAATCAGCTACATCGATTCCAAAACAACTGATTGGTAATCCTCTATCTGTACCTGTGTTTGATAATACTGGTGTTGCGAGATTCAACCAACCCTTCCATATATAATCGAAGAACTTTGTTGCCATTTGAGGTTTATCTAATCTTCGTGCCGCTGTTGTTGCAACTCTCCAATAAGCATCTTTTGGTTTTTCACCACTTAGTAAGTATCCTTTGGAAATCGTTTTAACGTAAATTTCTGTGTTTGCCCAAGATGGAAAATCTACGTCTATTTCCCAATCAAATTCAGCTCCGTAATTCTTCATTGTTTTATGAACACTCCATTTTCCGTTTTACCTTTTCTATCTTTTATTTCGTTCCACGCAGCTTCTAAACACTCTGATGGGTGTAATCCTAACTGCATTGATAGTATGATTAGTGTAACGAAAGAATCTCCGATTCCATCTACTAATTCATCCCTATCATCTTTAAGGAGAGCTCCTGCAGTTTCACCCACTTCTTCCACAACCTTTAACATTTGTTTTGGGGCGTTTTCACTTTTTAAGATGTTCTTATCATCCGCCCATCCGATTACGTTTGTAATCAATTCATCAAAATTCATAACTTGTTTTTTTTTATTATTATTACCAAATATCGTTGAAATCTTCACCTTCGTTTGCCTTACTATAATCAGTAGGTCTAACTGCAAAGAAATCTGTATGAGTAGTACCACCTGTCAAATGATAGAACCAATCTAAATTAGATGCTTTCTTCTCACTAAATTCAAATGTAGGTTTGTAACCTAACTCTTCTAATTTCTCATTACCTCTCTTAGAGATAAATTCTTTTAAATCAGATGATTTTAAGTTTTCTAAATCACCTTGTTCAAATATCATATCAATGAACTTATGTTCCATTTCAATCATATACTTTGCTGCCTGTTGAACATCATCTTTAACTTCACTATGAAGTTCAGGATACTCATTACACATTTCTCTGAATAATTCACATCCCATTTTAGAATGTAATGATTCATCTCTTACACTCCATTTCATTTGCTGTCCAATTCCTTTCAGAAGATTTCTCATCTGAAAAGAATATAATACAGCAAAACTACTATATAAAGATACACCTTCTGCAAATGCTGAGAATATTGCTAATGACCTAGCTACTTCTTTTCTTGCTGTTGGATTCTTCTGTAAATCCGTATGTGTCCATTCAGCAGTAGTAGATGTTAGAAATTCAAATTTTTGTGCGATTGCAGGTTCGTGTAGGAAAGCTTCAAAATCTTCTAATCCCAAAGATTCGTTTAGGTATGAATATGCAGTTGCATGAATTGTTTCTTGCGAACCGAACATCATAGACATTTGTTTAATTTCGTGTTTTGGAAACCACTTAGTAACCATAGTAGTCCAATAATCAGATACTGCACATTCAGTTTGAGCAAATCCTAATAGGATATTACCAACTAAGTTCTTTTCTTCTGATGTTAGGTTTTCATTCCAGTCCTTAATATCACCCTGCATTGGTATCTCAGTATGTAACCAAAATGCCTGTGCTTGTTTTAACCAACCTTCGGTATAATATTGTGGATATTCAAATGGTTTGAATGGTATTCTTTCTGTAAATAGCTGTGCCATAATTTTGTTTTTATTGTTTTATTTAGTTGTTGTGGGTTACAATATATATGGATTAAAAATCAATATCTTTGTTCATCTCATTATATTTTTGTAACAAATTCTTTCTTACTAAACTCTCCCCTTTGTTCATATCACTTTGGGTTTTTTTACCATCAATGGAATCATCGGAATATATATCAATCCTACCGTTACTCATATTGGCTTTTGATGGTAGAGTCATACCATCTGGTCCAAATCTATTTTTTATTACGTGCCATCTACCTGTACCTGCTAACTTATCCTCAATCTTTCTACTTAGTGATACCACAAAATCTGCGGTCATTAATTTAGAGAATGAACCAGCTATTGAAGTACCTGTAATAACATCATTATCTGCTCCACTACGATTTATCTGAGATGCTGTAAATAGTGGAACTTCGTATTCACCTGCAATACCTCTCAATCCCTCAACAATCTCTTCTAACTCTTCGTGTCGTTCTTTTCTACTATTACCCTTCATCAAATCAGCGTAATCACATATAATCAAATCAGGAGATTTACCTTGTAGTTTAAGTTTATCTAATGATGCTCTCATAGTATTCAATCCTGCAGATTTAGTAGGCCAATGTTTCACAACAATATCACCACTTAGTTTCTCAACTTGGGTTCTTACTTCATCTATGTTAAATTTTAGGTTTGGTACAGGTATTCCAGTAAGTACTGAATCATACCTCTGTCCAACATAACCTTCATTAAGTTCTAATGTATAATGAATTACGGTTTTACCTGCCTTAGCAGCGGCCATACCAACATTTGTTAATGCCCAAGATTTACCAATACCAGGAGGAGCGGCGAATATTATTAATTCACCTTTACCAAAACCACCATCTACTAATTCATCAATTGCCGGCCATCCACAAGGAACTACATTTCTTACAGTTGATTCGTATCGTGCAACTATATCTTCTTTATACTCATGTCCAATATCAGTATCTTGTCCCGCTTTCATAGCGTTATCAATCTTTGATTTAATTACATCGAACTTATCATCACCTGCCTCACTTAGTAAGTCTACAGATTCTAATATAGCATTTTTAAAGGTTTGGTTTTTACAGAATCCTAACGATTGTTCTTTAACATAATCTAAATCATCTGATTCTAAACCGTTCCAAACTTGTTTTAGGTTATCTACTATAGATTGTTTGAGAACATCCCTCTCAACCTTATCTACTTCGTTTTTAAACACATCTAATGTTGGTAGTTGTGAAAAGTTATCAAAGTGAGATAGTGTTTTCGTTACTATCCATTCATTTGCATCAGAATCAAACATCTCAGGTTTAATGATATCATAAACCTGTTGTAAGAATATCCTATCTGATAATAGAGATGAGATTATCTTTATTTGAAACGAAGTACCAAATTTATTTCCGAATTTATCCATTGAGTATATATTATTGTACTAATATACGAATTATTGTCGTAACTACCAAATTATTTTCTAGTTTGTTTTGAATACTTATCCAAATCTCCCCAAGAGTTAACTAACCACGTTTCTACATTCTTAAAAGCGGTGTATAATTTATCAACCATAAATTCTTTTTTGAATTCGAATGAGTTTAGTTGATTAATTGGTGATTCTATTATCTTTCGTACATTTGAAGTAATAGATGCTCCCATTATTGGTTCTGATAACTGCATTAAATCGTAATTTAACTTCAAAGTATCAGTATTAGCTAATATTTTGGTTTTCAGTTTCTCATCATCCATTAGAGATACTCTTTCTAATAAGGTATCTAATGTTAATCCATCTGATTGTAGGAAATCTAATTTGTTTATTAGTGTTTTAGGTCCGATTCCGTTTACGCCAGGAATATTATCGGATTTATCACCATCAAAGATTCTGTAATACACTAAGTTTTTTGAAGGAACTCCATACAACTCTTTTACATCATCTTTATACATCATCTTCTTTTTAGTTGGTAGATATACTGAAATTCTATCATCAACTAATTGTAAGAAATCTTTATCAGAGGAAACTATCAAAACTTCTTTCTTAAAGATATGTCTGGCAGCGTATGCCATAATATCATCTGCTTCGATATAATCAATGTAACATAAATCAACAGGTAGGAACTCTAAGTATTTAATTAATCCATTAAAGTTACGTTTCATAGATTCTGCTTGGTCCTCTAAATCTTCGTACCCAACTAACCTATTAACTTTAGTTAATCCAGTTCTACCTTCCTTATAACCTTTATACATTTTCTTCCTACGTGTCGAACCACCCTTACCATCGAAAACTACCAACACTCTTGTTGGTTTGTTGTTACGGATAAGAGCGCCGAGAGATAACAGACAACCTGTTATCCCCCCAACGTGCTCTCCATTATCATTCAAAGTTGGAACTGCTCCAAAACATCTGATGAACAAATTCAACCCATCTACAATCATAACTTTATCATTAACACCCTTTGTAGGTGTTTCTGATAGTTTATTAAACATTTCTTTGTAATTAGATTTCGTGTCCTTCATCGAGTTGTGTTGTATCTGTGTTTGCATTTTCAGTTGCTTCTTTATATCCTAAGATATATGCATCACATATTTGTTTATACATTTGTTCCTTTACCTCTGGTCTTTCTTCTAAGATTTTAGTGAAGTTCTTAGCTTGGAATTTAATCTCTTCTCCAGTTGATTCATCAACCCAAGTATACCATGCTCCACTTATCTGTATTAACTTATATGTTTTCATAGTATTCAACCACGAACCATATCTATCAATACCTCTATCAAAGTAGATTTCAAAATCAACTGCTCTTAGTGGTGGTCCCATTCTATTCTTAATAACCTGTACTCTGGTCTTAATACCAACAGTTTGTTCAACACCACCTACTTTAGAGTTAAGTTTACCCATTTGTTTCATTCTCAATCTACAAGATGCGTGAAAACCTAATGCTTTCCCACCTGATGTAGTATAAGGGTCTCCAAAGGATACTCCTAATCTAACTCTAAGTTGATTTGTAAATACAACTAATATTCTCTCTCTACCGATAAGATTTGTAATCTTTCTCATCGCCTTTGATATAATAATTGCTTTTTGAGTTGCATAACCCGCTTGGTCATAATCAGCTGCCATCTCTACTTTAGTAGTGGCCGCCGCAACGGAATCTACTACTATTGTAACCAATCTATCTTTTTGAGTTTTTCTGATTGATTCTATAATTGAATCCATCGCATCAAAGATATCTTCTACCGCTTCTAAAGGTACATAAAGTAACTTTTTGGTATCAACACCTAATGCCTCTAAGAATTCTTGGTTAATTGCGTTCTCTGTATCGATATACACTGCCATTCCACCCTTCTTTTGGGTATTTGCTAATGTATGTGCCGCTAACAGAGATTTACCACTCGCTTCTAGTCCAGTAACCTCTACAATCCGTCCGACAGGAAATCCACCATTAGGTCGATTTGATATTGCTAAATCTAACATATCATCTCCTGTAGACACCCACTCAGTTAAATCGGTGGGTGTCTGTTCGGAGCCATCTAAGAAATAAGCAACTTTCGCTTGTCCTTTGAACTTTTTGTTTAGGTTATCTGCTAAAATCGATGATAATTCATCTCGATTTGTTTTAGCCATTATAACTTATTTTAATTATTGAATAAATCTTCAAATGCATCTTTTACATCTGAAGTTGTTGAATTACTCACACCTGCTGGTGCAGATTGAGTGTTGTTTTGAGTTGGTGTAGATTCTTCTTCTTTAGAATCACCTTCTACCGTACCATGTTCCATCCAAGTTTCCAATAAACCTTTCATATCATCATAAGTATATTTCTTAAACATACCTGGTAATTCAATTTGGTCTTTTACAGTTTCTAAAACATTTTTATCTTCTGTAATTGGAGTTTGGTTTGGTTTAACTCTGATATAAGTTTCAGGATAGTTCTTACCTAACTCTTTAGCGGTTTTAAACTCAACAGTGATATCTCTACCATTTGTTGGGTCTGTTAAATCACCATAATCTGGGTCTGCGAAGAAAGCAAGTAGTTCTTGATACACAGTTTTACCAAATCCCCAAAATTTGATTCCTTCAGATTCCTCACCTCTAACGATAACAGGAACATAAGTTCTCATTTTCGGAGTAAGTTGTTTTGAAAGATTCCAATCGTTTCTATCACCAGTCGATTTCAATTGGTCAGCGAACTCTACTAAAGGGTCGGCCTCTCCATGTGTTTGAGGTGATAGAATGTTCTTACCACCAAAATTGTAGTGAAAGAATAATTCGATAAAAGGATTAGATGTATTGTGAACGTAAGGTACTATTCTTACTTGTTGCTTACCAGGTTTTGGCTTCCATAGATTATCAGTTTTTGTAGTTTTCGTCTGTAAACTGTCCAGACGGTTTCGGATTGCATTTAAGTCAATTGCCATAATTTTACTTTTTTTAGTTATTATTAATTATTACTTATGTAAATATACGAAATTTATTTGTAACTTCCTAATTATATTTACTTTTTATTTTTCAACGTTGATTTAAACCCACACGTTGACTTGGTCTTAATTTTTTATAGTGGATTTAAAACCACCGAGTATCTACTTTACTAAGAGCGAACTTTACGCTAATCATAGATAACCATTAAATATACTACTAATATACGAAATAAATCCCACACTACCAAATGTTTTGTTGTTTATTTACAACAAGTACATTGATTGTTCGAACCACAAGATGAGCTACACTCTTCTTTTGATTCACATAAACATTGGTTACAGGTACATTCTTTCATATACTATAAATATCTAAATATTTTAATTAACATCAACTATTCTGAACAATTTTGTTGTCATTATCTTATATCCTTCACCCTCTGTAAGAATAACTGAATTACGATAATCATTCCAATTTACTTGATATCTTTTATCTTCTTTACCACCGTTTAAATCACCAATCAATCGATTCAGAGCGTTGATTGTATAGATGGTGTTTGATTCTTTCTTTCTATGTACCATTATGGTATTAGGCAAGAATCGGTTTTCCTTATTTGGTACAATATTGTAACTAATTACTAATTCTTTGGATGGTTCTAATTTCAGTATGAATATTTTTCTACTGAATAATTCATATCCATCGAATATCTTAGTTAACAAATCTTCAAACGAAGCTTCTGATGTAAACGTACATAATAGTTGTGTTCTCACTCATTCTCTCCGATTTTATTCATCACCATAAACATCATTTTGTGCTTGTTCAAGTCTTTTTGCAAATGATTTTTGATTTAACTGCATTTCAAACTTAAACTGCCCACCATATCCTCTACCATCTTCTCTAACCTTAATATCAGCTACAGGAAATACTTCACCAGATGCTTCAATCTTATATCCAATATATGGTTGAGACATTTTAGGTGGGTCATATGGTTCACCCTTTTTGTTAAATATTTCTTTTGGTGGTTCTGCAACTAAGTTTTCTTTTAACTTCTCATAATCACTCGTTCCAAATATCTTTTCCATTGTTTTCTTATCCAATGAATTTGGCCCGATAGCCATCGTTTCTTCACCATCTGATACTGCTTTTAGTGGGAACTCATTTTTGATATCATTTAACATCCCAGCTTTCATCTTTGGGTTATCTACAATCGCTTCTACTGATTTTTTACAGAATTCATTATGATTCTTTTCATCAGTATCTTTGATTGATTGTGCATCTTTGTTACCATTCTTAGCCATCTCTTTAATAGATGAATATAATACATTTTGTTTGTTTCTTGAATTACCTTCTAAAGCTTCATCCAAAGTAACACCTTTAGATTCCATTAATTTTCTGATTGGTGCTCCCTTATCTGATTTTATGAAATCTTCTACTTCTTTTCTATTGTTTTTAACAAAATCAACATTTCTAGCTCTAGCTTTTGTTCTATAAACCTTTTGGTTAATCTCATCAGGTAAATCTTTATCCCACTCTTCAAAAGAACCAGCTCCTGAATTTAAGAAGTTTACTTTAGTAGATTTTTTCAATGAAACCTCATCCATCACTTCAGTACCATCCGGTTTTCTAACCTTCATATACATATCGGTTGAAAATCCTTTATTCTTTCCATAGTCCGATAATCCCATTGCTTCTACATCAGATTGTGTATCCCATGCTGTAGCTATTACCTCAGTACCTTCACCATATTGGTCTGTAATTCTATCTCTAATTGCTTTTCTACTTTGTTTAGTTGCTTCAACCCAACTTTTAGTGATAATTCTACTACCTTCTTTTTTCATAGAAGGATTCTTTTCAATCAATGCCTTTTCGTGCTCCAATAAACTATTTGAGAATGATTCAAATTCTTTATCACTCATTGATGCACCCATCATTGTCATAAGTTCACCAGCTTGAGCACTAACCTGTCCAGCTCCACCAGGAATATCACTAAAATGTTGCCACTTAGTAGCATTACCTTTAGGTTGTGTATTAGCCATTCGTTCCAACGCAGTTAAATACTTTTTTGGAAACTTAGGATTTTTAATTAAATCTTCAGGTAATTTATATGGTTCGGGTGGAATTGGGTTTGAAAACTTTTTGTTTCTATCTGCAAACTCTTTATCATCAGGTGGTAATTCTCTCTGATATTCTTCCGTTTTTGAAGGGTCACCTTGCTTTAAGCTTTTATCTTTATCACCAACATATCCATTTGTTTGTGGTTTTGGTTTATCAGTAGATTTATCTGATTTATCATCCTCTTTAGACTTCTCAATATCATCTTTTGAAGGTTTTACATGAGTATCAGGATTTGGTTTCTTTACTGTGTAAACCGAACCTGATTTCTTATTCTTAACGTAAACATCTTCTTTTTTTAATTTGTCTTTTTCGTAAGCAGTGAGTGCATTTTTTGATAAGTCTTTGATAACTTTTTCTTTATCATCTTCTTCATCATCTCCAGCTTTATCTTTTGAAGGTAATTCATTTTCTTCATCCTCTTCTAATGGTTCATCGTAATCTATTGCTCCATCTTCATCATCGTTTCCATCGTGATGTAAATGTGCCGATACTGCCGTATCATTCGAACCAACCTGCATTCCTGATTCTCTATTTCCACCTAAATGAAAGTTAGTAGGAGTTTTAACAGCTGATTCTATAATGTATTCAATTACTTCTGAATCGAACTCATATTCTTCTTTTAGTATTTTTCGTAAACCATCTATGGATTGTTCCGATAAGGGATTTGTTAGTTGTGTTCCAACTTCTACCCACCATAACCTGGCCATTTCGTTAAGAAATTTTTTCATATTATTCCGTTTATTTCTAAATCAATAGATTTCATTTCTGAGTATCTATTTCCCATTTCTACCTTTGTAGGGAAACCATTCCCTTCTATAAGTATCTTTAAATTTTTTAAAAGTTCATTTTCAGAAGGGTGTACATCCAATAAATATGAATCATAAGTATATAAAACCATTTTTGATTGTTTTTCTTCTAAAAACTCCATTACCCTATTTAAAATCTTCATATTCAACTCTGTTTCAGTTGCCTGTAACACATAGTTAAACAATTTGTTTGCATTTATATCTTTTAGGTTCTCTTTAGAGAATTTTCTACCTAATGGTGTTTCTATGTAACCTCTACGATTAAATTCCATCCACATCTTATCTATTTTGTGTGAAACTTTTGAGAACAAAGGAATATGTAGATATTCCTCTTGCACTCCCCCATATAATTGTCTAAACGTTATTCCTTTTGAATCTCCATAAGATACTCCATACATATCTGCTAAAGTTTGGTGTCCACTCACATCCAATGGAATTGGTTCACCTACCATCTTACCAATGATACGAGGATGATAAGCATCGTAATCGAATTGTACTAATTTACCCCCTTCGAACCTACTAACAAATCTATCCCTACTTCCATCTTCTTTATTGAGAGCTGCATAATTTACACCACCAAAATTGTTGGAAGGACGAGAAGTTAAGGTATATGGATGATATTGAGTCCACTCTAACCCATTTGTAGTATGTATCCCATTTCGTTCCACTAAGTTTAACGGCTTTATATAGAAATTTTCAAATTTCTTCACACAATCGAAGTTTTCCCCACCCAAATCGTAATACTGTAGGAATTCATCTTTCACATCTCTTATTGATTCTATGTGTTTTGATATAGGAATAAGATTGTTAACACCTTTGAGAGAATTGAATCTACGATGATAAAAAGTATGTGTTGGTGTTAGATTAGATTGAAGTGGGGAATTCGATTGTAAATATTTTACTAAACTTGCATCAAATGAGTTTGATATCTGAAGAATGTTTAAGAACGATTTGTTGTCGTATATATATGATTCATTGAATTTAAACGTAAACTTATCTAAGGTAGTTGTATGGGTATCAATATTTTTTAAGTTGATTACAACCTCTGTATCGTTGGTTATATCGTATATATACACCATAGATAAACTATCTATGCAGGGATGTACGGATACACTTTCCCATATAGGGTGAATATATACCTTATCCATTGTGATGTTACCACTACTTAGAAATTTAACCATATGTAAATATACGAATTTATTTTGAGTTATCCAAACAAACCGTACATTCTTTTCCTAAATGTACTTTTGTGTTTTTACAAACTCCACAATCAGTAACCTTACCTGCGGTTTTAGCGAACACTAACATTTCATCTAAAATTGTGTTTATTTCTTCTACTGGGTTTCCCCCAAACATATTATCTAAACTGTTCATATCTTAATTTTTATTTTCCTATTAAACTTCTTACCATTTCTCTATCGTGAGAATCAAAATCAATTGGTACGATATTTGGTTCTTTTAAGAACTTTCTAATCGCCCAATCTATCTCTTCTTTGGTAGCTATTGGGTAAATCCCACCATTTTCGTTGTAAAACTCATTACAATACTTAGTGAACTCTTTGATTTCGTTTATTATACTCATATCTTAACTACAAAATAGGTTAGTAGGAACTTCGATTCCTTTTTGTTTTTTGATTTGGTAGAAAACGTTGAAGAATGCTTTGTAAACTTTACCGGCGTGGTCTAAGTAATCTGAATGTGGGGATTTCCACATCATCTCACCACCACTCATTCGGTGTTTATTAACAACTTTGATTTCATATCCTTTAAGGATTAAATCAACAATCTTTTTTTGAGCTGGAGTGAACTTAACACCCTCAATTGATTTTTGGAACTTTTCTATTTTTGTCATTTTTTAATTATTAGTGGGGTTAAACTCTCAACCCTTATTACACTACTAATATACGACTTTTATTTGGATTTACCAAATTCTAATGTTAAGAAATTGTTAAGTTATTAAGAAATACCGTAGGCGAACACTACCACCATTAGTATAATGTATAAGAGTGTACTAATATCTTTTTTAGGAGTCATCACCAGAAAATTCTTCAAAATTTGAGAGAATATCCAATATGGAAGGGTATTTTTCAGCAAGTGTTGTTACGGTTCGTAAATTTGTATCAATTATACCTGATTCTTTACGAATGCCCCTTTTTTTGTCAATGATATCGTACTTAGGGCCTGATACTTTCCACCTTACTTTAAATACTGTCCATAGTACCAAATCCAACCCACCATCATCTCCTCTTTTATCATATGCATCTTTACTAAGTTCGATTACCATATTATCATTAACCTTACTAGCAAATATTCGTTCCATATAACCTCGTCTGAAATCCTTATCGGTGGGTGATGTTATGCTATCATTGGGAGTTGCTGATTTTTTAAAATCGACCTGTTTTAGGTTATCATAAATAAAGTTTTTTGATGTATCCAATGGAATACCACCAAACTGTTCTAATGAATCTTCAATAGAAATGGTAGCAATGTATGGTACTAACTGACGAGATTTATCTTTAACAAAGTTACTATGTGTAAATGTTTCATTTGTAGTGTATTTATGATACTGACCTATATATTCCTCACCATCTATATACATCCACTCACTACCTGTAGTGTATAGACCTGTGGATATCTGTGCCTTCGTATAATATATTCGTTTTCTTGTGTATTCAGACATCTTAATCCTTCATCATTGTCATTACAGTTTTTAAATTAGTGGTCCAACCACCTTGTCCATCAAATGAATGTTCCATTCCTGTTATTAAGAATTTAACATTATCTTTAAATCTAGCAGGTAATCTATCTGCAGAAATTGGAGTTAAAAACATTGAATCTGAAGCGATACCATCTAATGTTACTCCTAATTTTAGTTGGAATGGTAATATAACACCAGGTGAATCTACTTCGTTTGGGTCAATAACTATTTTTTGTAAAACTGCAGCTAAGGATGCTGCCTTTTCATCATCAATACCATCTTCACCTATACTCTGTTTTGATTCGTTGTTTTTCTTTTGGTCAGCAATCTGGTCCTTAGTTTGTGTATCAACTTCAATTAGAGGTATATCTGGATATACTGATTTTATTGTAGCTAAATCAATGTTTCCGTTTTTAACATTACCAACTGTCATAAACATCATTATCTCTGCATTGAATTCAGTATCTACACTTATATCCCTTACCATTGAATCTTCACCTATTGTTCTGAATACAAATGGTTCCGTGGTTTTTTGTTTTTTTAACGTTTTCATCATTTCATTTTTATTCTGAATTATATAAATACCACTCTGGTCATCTACACCACCTTCTGGTTGTACAGTTAACTGAACTAATCCTCCTGTAACATTTGAGATTCTTTTAGATAAATCATTAAGAATATCTACCACTTTAGGTGGTTGAAATGTATCATTTATCGTACTTCCCTTATCCTTTACTATCTGAGTGATTTCGTTGATTGATATTAATATTTCTCTAATATCTGGCTGTTTATCCATCATAACCGATGGATAAAGATTACCCTCACCATAGTCTGACATTAAATTAGGTAGAATGTATTTACGTGGGTCTGCAGAACCTAAATCTTTTCTGTTTGGGGAGATTTTTAACAAATTTGCATCGGTAGTGAATTTGAATGTTGTTTTATCAGTACCACCTGATAGTTTATTTGCAAGGTGCACAAAAGATTTAAGATTTGTGAATGGGGTTCGTATTGGGTCATCACCACCAATACCGAAGATTCCATCTGAAGAACCCTGGTTCATAATACCTGCCATAAACAATTCTACTGATGAATCTGATTCCGATACTTTGGATATGATTTCACCATCAGCTACTGAAGCATCCGCCGTATCCTGCTTGGCCTTTAATCCGAATGCAACTTTGTACATAGCTTTTAGTGCCATAGAAATATCTGCAGGATTTGCACCTTTTGAACCTAAAGCCTTTGATTCATCACCTGTTAGTGTAAGTAAACCACCCATTCTAGTTGCACCACCGAATGCATCACCAATCAACCCTTTTATATTGCAATTGAATGAACCATCTGATGCCATTGTGAATCCAAAGTTATATACTGACATTGTACCACCGCCAGTTTCAGCAGAGTTTATAGGGTCTAACCACCCATAATCAACTCTTACTTCAGAACCTAATCTAAAAAAGTTTTCTTCTATACGTTCTAACTGAGGTAGTGAGTAACAACTAAATTGTACTTCCACTTCCTTTAAGTATGAATTATAAATATCCCCACCACCATCTTGGTTTATAGTTACAGATGTTATTTGTGGTTTTAATCTTCGTACACCACCTTCGTTTTCATACAAATCCATGTGCCCACCATCAGGTACATTTCCTATTACAATTTCAGACTTATCGTATGTATCGAATAATGATGTAGCATCATCGAATTGCGCTTTTTTCATTGATTTCTTAGAAGTTAGATAAACATATGCATATCTACGATAATTGTAATCTAATGCACCATCTTCACGCATATACTGTGTACCCACTCTTCTACCTTGAATATATGCCGCACGTGTGTTTAGTAACTCGTCTACATCACCTGGGAACGGTGGGTTTAAATTAAAACTTATACCACTCATAACTTTTCTTTATTTATTTAACGTTCTATACTCTTCCATTATACCTAAATAATCTTTAGGTATTCTAAGCTGTTTTCCAATAGGTACTGATAAATCACCCTTACCTAAATGATTTGCTCTTGCAAGTATCCACCATAATCTAGCATCTCCATAGTATTTATGAGCTAAGTTATCCAACCTATCTCCCTGCATACCGATAATATACTTATCATCAACTGATTTTACCATCATAGGATATACTATAGTTTTTTTATATCGTTTACCTTCTTCGGTTTTTAATATTTTTATGTTCTGATATCTATTTTCCATCTATTGTCCTCTTTCCCATCCTAAATCATAAACTTCACCTAAATATTGAGGTCTAACCTCATCTAATACTTTAAATCCAATTGCAACATCAATACCCATAGGTCTAACACCTAAATCAGATGCATCTAAATTAATATCCCAAGGTGCATCATCTGAGAATGTGTATGTTAACGAATCTATAAATGATAATTTATTCTTATATAAATCACCTAATGTAAATTTCATTAACATTCCCTGATACCCCCTACTTCCATGATACTCTGGCATTGTGAATGTTGAAAGAGCCTCTAATTTCTCATACATTGGTTTCATCTCAATACGAGAAGTTGCCCACATTTGGAAATTAAATGATACACTTCGTTCAAACGTACCATATTTGTAACCCTGGTCTGCCCTACCACTAAATTTAATAGAATCCCATGATGGTGAGAATGTTTCTGTTAACCCAGTGATTGTTCCTCTGAATTGATAAAATAAACCATCTTCAGTACCAATTGGTTGTATATAAAATGGAACTAAATCATCTTTTAATGAATCTTCACTTGCAACTGGTCGTAATGCATTTATAACATCCCATCGTGCCGGCCCTACATTATCTGATGCATCAATTCCTGAATATGTACCTCTGTCCTGTATTGTACCTGCTGATGGGTCTTGCCCACCTAACATTTTTGCTTGTAAACTATTTTCAACATAGTTTGCATCTTCAGCTATGGTTTTCTGTACACCATTAAGGTCCATTCTAAAATCATTTACCTGTGTATCACCTGCAACTCTAACAGGTATTTTTCCATACGCTATAGTTTCATATTGTTTTATAGTTTCCGATGAATCTAATAGTTCAATATTATGGTCATATCCTTCTGAATTCTTTTTATTATTTAAGAAAGAACCTGGTAAGTTGTTAGCATTTCGACCTAAGGTCGTACTATCTGCTTCAAATGTTTTACCATCTGGATTATAAACATTATCGTTTAAAGCTGTTACTGTCTTATTAGTTTCAAAATCACCATTGAACGCTTGAATAAAATCCGCCTTCTCATTGGCCTTATCCTTTGCTGGATTTGTGAATGTATTAACAGCTCGTTTGTGTTCACTTGGGCCTGATATATTTATACCGTATAATGAATTAAATCCACCTAATTTATCAGATTTCCATACTGCTTGATTACCTGCTTGGAATAATAAAGATTTACCTTTTGATTTCTTATCCCATACCAAATCCAATGTATCATAACTAACTACTTTAGCCGCTATTTTTCTAAGTGCTTGGCCTATTTTACCACCAGCAGTTGATGCAATATCAAGTCCACCTACGATATTACCATATTTTGTTGTTGGGTCGTTAATTGGTATAATACCACCTCTCATTGGTCTTAAACCAATGTGTTGTCCACCAATTGCAGCCAACATATTAACAGGAGTCCATATCTTCCCAAATCTTTGAGAACGTTGTAATCCAAATTGTTTTACTCCCCATAGAATACCAGGAACAGATGCGAACCATTTTCCAATTCTAGCAACATCTACTAATGCCCTTACAGTTGATGTAACAATACCACCTCTAAGTGCACCCTCATCATAATTAAATCCAAACAATCCCCAAACCTGTGGTTCTCCTTTAGATTTCTTCTTACGTTGAATACCTCTAAGAATTAGTGGGTGTCTGAATAAACCTAATCCAGAATTATGTGCATCATCTCTAAGATTAAACTTTGAATATTGGTCATCTAAGAAAGATGGTGATTTTCTCTGTGCGTGTCCTTTACCAATTCCAAATCCCTGTTCACCTGAATTTAATCTTCCAGATGAATCAAATGCCTGCTCATATGTTTTACCTAATGAGAATTTACTTTTATCGATATTTGAGTATAGTGAATTTGTTCCATCAAATACAGTATTGTTAGGATTAACACCTACAAACTTAGTGGCCTCTACACCACCAAATCTTGAATTAAATCCAGTTGAATGTATATCTGATAAATTATTTACCTCTTTGAACGTTCTTCCTTCTTTTTCTAACTTACCACTAAATGTAAAATCAGATGGTGATGTTTCACCCTTATCTTTATCACCTTGTGTTATTTTTGATGGTGATGTTTCTCCTAAGAACTTAGAACTTCTATCCGATGGAGTTGGTGTTGTTTCACCTAATCCATTTTCTCCATTTGGAATATTCATCTTATTTGGTGAGGTTTCACCTAAGAATCTCTGCTCTAAACTCATTGGTGTTGGTGTTGTTTCACCTAACCCCTTTTCACCATTTGGAATATTCATTGGAGTTGGTGATGTTTCACCTAAAAACTTAGAACTCCTATCTGATG
>OJHY01000186.1_pt1 | contig 19663 bp, 14 predicted proteins | sample 1595301 | NCBI WGS metagenome assembly OJHY01 (sample SAMN05416880, study PRJEB24817) | seawater metagenome | isolation source: Sea water | place: Canada:Atlantic | collected 2013-11 | reverse complement strand
CCCCGTCGCCAGCTTCGGCACTGGCATTGATCGCTTGCTGCAAGGCTGGGTAACTGACATTGACTTCTGGTGTCGTGCGCAAACGCAGCGTGCAGGAAATGATGACGGCGCTGTTGCGAAGTTCGTGCTTGAATATACTGTCACGATAAGCAAATTTGCACTGTTCAGCAGACAGATTGTTGAGTTCGCCCTGTGCTAAATTCAGGTAAGTCACCGACTCAATCAGTTCACCGACTTCAACGCCATAGGCACCGATATTCTGCACTGGCGCTGCGCCGACTGAGCCCGGTATCAGTGCCAGGTTCTCCAGACCAAACCAGCCTTGTTCCAGGCAGAAAGTCACTAGCTCGTGCCAGTTCTCACCTGCCATGGCGGTAACCAGTACATCACCATTACGTTTAACTTCCGGGTGTATGCCTATCATGGCGATGCGCGCTACCAGTCCCGGATAGTCTCCGGTAAACAGCACATTGCTGCCACCACCCAGCACCAGCACCGGCAAGGCAGCCTCACGGGCAGCAGCCACAGCGGATAACAATTGCCGGGGACGGTGTACTTCCAGGGCATAACGGGCTTTGACCGGTAGCTGGAAGGTATGCCACTGGCGAAGATCGAAATTCTCAACCCAGGAAGCGGGTGGTTGCCAGGTCATGCGAATAGCCCCGTGCTGCCGTTATTCAATTCAACTTAACTCAACTTAAATCGGCTCAATTTAACTCGGCTCAAATTAGCCGACACGCTGTAACTTGATGCGTTCCAGCAGTGCCGCGCAGGCCGTTTCCACCATATCCAGCACCTGCTCAAAGCCCTGCTCACCGCCATAGTATGGATCCGGTACTTCGGCATCAATCTGGCCGGCATGCTCCAGTAACAGAGTGATACGATCACGATTGGCGTCACTTGCCATATTCAGCAGGTTTTGCCGGTTCTGCCTGTCCATGGCAATCACCCAGTCGTAGTCATCGAGGTCTGCCACGGTGACCTGTCTTGCCCTGAGGTGGGAGAGATCATAGCCACGGCGTTTCGCAGCCTGCTGTGTCCTGGGGTCAGGCGCTTTACCAATATGCCAGTCGCCTGTCCCGGCAGAATCCACAATGATGTCTGCACTGAGCCCTTCTTTCTCAATCAATGTTTCCATAATGCCGTGGGCGGTTGGCGAACGGCAAATATTGCCCAGGCAAACCATCAACACTTTTGTGGTCATCGTCTTACATCTCACTGTCTGTCAGGAAGCGACGGATGCTCTCCAGGTCTTCGGGAGTATCAATACCCGCCGGGAGTGCTTCCTCTGCTTCACTCATAATAATTTTCACGCCATGGTACATGGCACGCAATTGCTCCAGTCGCTCGAAACGCTCTAGCGGCGCAGGACTCCAGCTGACAAATGCATTCAGCGTCGATACCCGGTAGCCATAAATGCCAACGTGCCGTTTGGCCTGTAATTGTTGACCGCTGGACGCCGGGTTTTCCTGCCAGGGAACTGGTGAGCGGCTGAAATACAGTGCAAAACCGGCTTCGTCAGTGACAACCTTGACGGCGTTGGGGTTGCGCCACTCGGTTTCATCATGAATACGATGATAGAGACTGCTGATACCGGCCTCTTTATTTTCTGCCAGTGCTGTCGCAACCTGGCGAATGGTTGCCGGTGGAATCAGTGGTTCATCCCCCTGCACATTGACGACGATTCTGTCGTTCGGTAGTGCCAGCTTCTGCGCCACTTCCTGAATACGGTCGGTACCAGACTGATGATCGGCGCGGGTCAACAGGCACTCTCCTCCGAACGCCTCAACCGCTGCGGCAATACGCTCATCATCAGTGGCTATGTAAACCGCGCTCGCCTGACTGTCGCAGGCACGCTCATACACGTGCTGAATCATTGGCTTGCCAGCAATATCGAGCAAGGGTTTGCCTGGCAACCGGGTCGATGCATAACGTGCCGGAATCACCACCACAAAATCCATTAACGTTGCTCCCGCTCTTCCTGGGTCAATGTTCTGGCTTCGTTCTCCAGCATCACTGGAATATCATCACGAATCGGATAGGCAAGCGCATCAGCATAGCAGCGCAACTCAGATGCTTCGCGCTTGTAGTCCAGCGGACCTTTGCAGACTGGGCATACCAGAATGCTTAACAGTTTTTTATCCACGTCCTATTCCTCGTATTATGCCTGGCCGTTTTTCGAATCCGCCAGCAAGATGTTCAGCTGTGCCAGTAATGTTTCCTGTACCGTTTCAGGAACACTGGCGACCACATGTAAATACCACCACTCATCCCCGGCAAAGGCCTTACATTTCACCGCGTCTTTCTCTGTCATCAGCAACGTCTGCTGTTGCCAGGTCGACAGGTCTTCTGCCTGGTATGGATAGTGGTCCGAAAACGCCCGTGTCTCAACCGACAACTCCAGGCTGTTCAGCGTATTGAAAAAACGCTGCGGGTTGCCTATTCCGGCAATAGCCTGAATACCCTCGCCAGAGGCGCTTTGTTCGGTAAAACGTTTCACCCCCGTTTCCAGGTCAAGGCGCTCGCCATTTTTAACATTGACCCAATCGCCTGGCTGTAATTCAAAGTGCGTTATTTTTTCTGTGACCTGGCCCAGTCCCGACTCCTGTTGCGTGCGGTCAGCCTGCCAGTTGCCGTTGACCAGAATCTGATCGGCATCCAGTAAACGCTCGACCGGTTCCCGCAATGGACCGGCAGGCAGGCAATAGCCGTTACCCAGTCCTCTGGCGCCATCAATCACCACCCACTCGATGTCTCTGCGCAACCGGTAATGTTGCAAACCATCATCACTGACGACGATATCACAATCATCCCGCAGCTCCAGTGCATCCAGGGCGCGACGCCGATCCGGGTCAATCATGATCACCCCCGATAAATGCCGGCGCATCATGGCAATTTCATCACCGCATTGCTCTGGCCCACAGTCGGCTTCTACTAAATACGGCAGTGTCGGCGGGCTGGCACCATATCCTCTGCTGAGCACGGCCACGCGGAACCCTCTGGCTTCCAGCCACTTTGCCAGCGCAATCACCACGGGGGTTTTCCCGGTACCACCCACCGTAATATTTCCCACCACAATGACCGGTTTGCTGCCAGCATGTTGCTGCGCCGAATGCCTGAGGCGACGCCTGGCAGCCAGCCATTGATAAAGCGCAGACAAGGGCCGCAGCAGCTGCAACCAGGCAGCCCCGCGATACCAGTCCTCAGGAAGTGACGGCATCATCAGAGCCTTTAGCAGGTCGAGAGCCTTCAGCGGGCCGAGAGCCTTTAGCTGGTTCAGAGCCCTCAGCGGATTGAGAGCCCTCAGCTGGTTGAGAGCCTTCAGCTGGTTGAGAGCCCTCAGCCGGTCGAGCGCCCTCAGCAAACAAAACCCCATCGCCATCATTAAACTGCATCCGGTGCAGGCGGGCGTAATGACCATCCTTTTCCAGCAACGCCTTGTGACTGCCCTGCTCGACAATCCTGCCCTGATCCATGACGACAATTTCATCGGCATTTTCAATCGTCGACAACCGGTGAGCAATCACGAAAGTAGTACGCCCTCGCATCAACTGATTCAGCGCCTGCTGAATATGCTGCTCGGATTCCGTGTCCAGCGCTGATGTCGCCTCATCCAGAATCAGTACCGGCGCATCCTTGAGAAAGGCACGGGCAATGGCCAGGCGCTGCCGCTGACCACCGGACAGCAGGCTGCCACCGTCACCGACCGGAGAATCATAGCCCTGGGGCAGCGATTGAATAAACTCATCTGCATGCGCGTTTTTGGCCGCCTCCAGAATCTGCTCATGGCTGACCTTATCAGCAATACCATAGGCAATATTATCTGCCACGGAACCTTCGAAGAGCACCACGTCCTGACTGACGATTGCAATCTGCTCACGCAAATTGCCCAGTTCGTACTCCGACAGTTCCACTGCATCCAGTGTAATATTGCCAGCGGTAATATCGTAGAATCGTGGCAGCAGGTTGACTAATGTGGACTTGCCACTTCCCGAGCGCCCCACCAGCGCCAGCGTGGTCCCCGCTTTGACATCGAGATTAATCGTCTGCAATACCGGTGACTCAGGGTCATAGGCAAACGACACATCGCTCAGTACCAGGTTACCTTGGACACGATCCGCGCGATGCTGCCCCAGATTCTTTTCCTGCTCCGCATCAAGTAATTCGAAGATACTGTATGACGCTGAAATACCACGTTGAATAATCGCATTGACGCCGGATAACTGGCGCAACGGTTTGCTTAGCATCCCGGCCAGTGTCAGGAACGTCACCACGTCACCTGCCGAGGCATTACCCAGGAACTCTGGCCCCAGCGCCAGCCAGATAAGGATCGCCATGGCAACGCTGACGATGATCTGAATCAGTGGTGTGGCTGTTGCCTGCGTAGCTACCATTTTCATGTTCTGTCGGCGGTTGCGCTCACTGGAATCACTGAAGCGACCGGAAACAAAATCCGTGGCATTGAAGGTACGGATCACACGCTGGCCTTTGATGGTTTCATTGGCCAGTTGGGTAACATCGCCCATCGAATCCTGCATCTGCTTGCTGTAGCGGCGGTAACGCTTGGTCGCCAGATGCACGATAAATGCCATGCAGGGCGCAACCAGTAAAAACACCATGCTAAGGCGCCAGTTAACCCAGAACAACCAGCCCAGCAGTCCAATCACAGTCATGCCTTCGCGCAACACCACTGTCACCGCATTGGTAGCCGCTCCTTTGATTTGCAGCACGTCATAAGTGACCTTGGATACCAGCCGCCCCATGCTGCTTTGATCGTAATAACCCAGCGGCACACTCATTAACTGGTCAAGCACCTGACAACGCAGTCTGTGTACCACGTGGTTGGCCACATATTCCAGGGCATAATGGCCCATAAAACCGCCCACACCCCTGGCCAGCACAATCAATACACACAGCAATGGTGCCAGGATGCGCGCGGCGTCGTTTTGCGCTTCAATCTGATCGATGGTCCAACCCAGCCAGGCTGCCGTTGCCGGTGTCGTCACGGCGAAAATCAGGTAGCCCAGCATACTGACCACAAACGCCGGTACAAAGGGACGCACATAACCCAGCAATCGTTTGTAGATCTGGGTCGCGGTCATCTCACTGGCAGAAGCCGGTGCTGCATTTGCGTCAGCAGGGTCCACAACGGGATCTTCTTTAGGTTGGCTCATAACGCATCACCTGATGCTGCTTCGGTATCGCTATCCACTGGCTGACGCGTGGCAATACTCAACTGGGAAAAACCGGCCTGGCCGATCGCATCCATTGCGGTCACAACACTCTGATGTGTGGCCTCGGCATCAGCAATCAACAACACTGCCCGTGACGTATCCTGTTCAGCCGCATTGAGGAGTGCCAGTCGCAACGAAGCACTATCGTTATCCATCAGCCGCTCATTATTGATACTGAAACTGCCATTTTCGCTGACCAGCACTTCCAAAGGCTGGTTTACCTGTTCAGCCTGACCCGCTTCTGCTTCGGGCAAATCTACCGCCAGCCGGGTTTCCTGGGTAAAAGTCGTTGTCACCATAAAAAAGATCAGCAGCAGGAAAACGACATCAATCAATGGCGTCAGATTGATAGCCGGATCCTCAAGGGTACGCCGGGGAAATTTCACGATGTCGCTTCCGCCCGTGTGTCAGTCAGATCATCACTTTTATCGTTGGCAACAGTGTCATCGCTGGCGACACTTTTATCGTTGGCGACCCTTTTCTCGTTGGCGACACTGCTATCTTTGGCAGCACTATCATCTTTGCCAGTCCTGTGATCTGCTTTTTTGCCGGGCGCGGCTTCTTTTCCGGCGGGCTGGTTATCTTCAGCAGCATCAGTGCGTGAAGTGCTGACAGCAATATCCTGCCATTCAACGCGCCGGTCACTGAACAGCGCTTCTACCAGTTTGGCGGATTCCTGTTCCAGAGTCAGAACCAGTGAATCAACCGTGCGGACAAAATACCGGTGGAATGCATAAGACGGAATCGCTACGGTCAGGCCGGCAGCGGTGGTGATCAGTGCCTCGGAGATGCCTCCGGCCAGCGCATTGGCATTGCCCGTACCTTGGATCATGATCTCGGTAAATACCCGGATCATGCCAATAACCGTACCGAGCAGGCCCAGTAACGGCGTGATGGCTGCAATAGTGCCTAATGTACTGAGATAACGTTCAAGATCATGAATAACAACCGCGGCATTCTGCTCGATGGCATCTGACATGGCCTGACGTCCCTGGCGGGCATTGAGCAAGCCAGCGGCCAGCACCTGACCTAATGGTGAGGCCAAACGCAACTCACGTAGTTTGGCGGCATCCAGCTCACTGTTTTTTATCCAGGTCCAAACCTGCCCCACGGTGGCTTTAGGTGCAATCCTGCGCTGGTTAAGAGACCAGAATCGCTCAATGACAATGGCGATTGCGACAATCGAACAAATGATAATTGGCAGCATCAACCAGCCACCAGCCAGAACTATTTCTACCACAACGTGAGCCTCCCGCGGATTCGGGGCTTACTTTAACATAACCACCCCCCAAGGTATAAGCTGCAACAGCCTGTCCGACATGCATTCAGAGCTGCATTCAAGGCAATGGTGGCGCTCGCCAGAAACGCGCCTGCTGTTGCCGATACTCCCGCCACAGGTGCTGTTTTTGGGCTTTATTACCGCCCTCAGCGCCAGTGGCTGACATAAGGTACTGTAACGCACCGGATTCAGCCGTATTCATCAAACAGATACCGCGCTCCTGCGTTCTTTGTATGACATCTGGATGAGGATGGTTAAAGCGATTGTAAGCGCCAGCCGATATCAGCATGCATTGCGGATCCACCGCATCCAGAAACTGTCCTGTTGAAGAAGTATTGCTGCCATGATGGGGCGCGACCAGCCAGGTGGCGTTAAGCCTTTGGGGTGACTGGGACAACAGATGATGTTCCACTGCGGCTTCTATGTCACCCGTCAGCAACAGTGACTCTCGCCCGTTACTGACCCGCAGCACACAAGAAGTATTATTCACCTTGCCACTGATCCGCTCCTGACCAGATTGGGAAGGTGATGGGTGCAGAAATTCAAAGGTGACACTATCAAAGCGCCAGCCGGACCCGCCCTGGCAGGGTAACCAGTGCCGGGGTTCTCCGTATTGCGCTGGCAACTGCCCACCGAAATGCACCGTATCTATCGGCAATTGCGCCAGCAGCCCCGGTATGGCGCCAGCATGATCGTCGTGCCAATGGCTGACAATGACGGCATCCAGGCGATCGACACCATGCCTTGCCAGTACCGGCAAAATACCCAGCGCAGCACGCTGTCCCTCTCCCCGCGGCGGTCCGGTATCGAACAGCACCTGGTGCTGAGCTGTTCGCAACAGTACGGACAATCCTTGTCCGACATCAATCACCGTCACGGCAACCTCGCCGGCATTCAGTCCAGAACGGAGTGGAGCGGGCCAGATTAAGGGGAAAAACAATAATGTCGCCGGCAGTCGTGGCAACATGCCCCGGGGTAGCAGAAGCGCCACACTGCCTATCGCAGCCAGCATCCAGGCTACGACTCCAAGGGATGCACGATATCCACCCTGCCCCACTTCTCCCAGGGAAGAAGCCGTGGATGCCATCCATGTCAGCCATCCCAGCAACAGCTCTATACCCAGGTCGGCAACAAACCAGCATGCTGCTCCCAGCACAGACGAAATGGTACCCAGTGCAGCCCCCGTTAATGCCATGGGGACAATCAAAAACCCCATTAACGGAACGGCGACCAGGTTGCTCAGTGGCGATATCACTGAAAAAGCGCCCGGCCCCGCCAACAGCGGCACCAGCAAAGCAATGCTGACCACCATCTGCGGCCGCAACAGGTACCAGCTGCAGTAGGATACCCAACAGCGCCACTGCACACAGGCAATACGCAGCCCCTGCCAGCGCGGGTTGCGGCGGTGATAACCGGTCATTGCCAGCAACAGGCCAGCGACGGCCACAAATGACATCCAGAACCCTGCCTGCCATATCGCCAGCGGATTCAGCATCAGCACCAGCGTTGCTGCCAGTACCAGCGATTGCGAACTACGCAAGCGATACCGGCTACTGCGCCCGAGTAATAAAACCAGTGTCATCACCACAGCCCGTTGCGTAGGCAATGAAAAGCCGGCCAGCATGCTGTAGAACAACGCCGAAAATATTGCCCCAATAGCAGCCAGTCGCTGAGCGGGTTGCCAGAAAAGCAGACGGGGCCAGCAATAAGGGATAAAGCGAAGTATCAGTCGGCACAGCAGGTAACTGAAAGTTGCAATCAGACCAATATGCAAGCCCGATACCACCAACAAATGTGTGGTGCCGGTGTGGGCCAGTAAATCCCAGGTTGCATCGCTTAAGCCATGATCCGAACCAATGATCAAGGCGGTTAAAATGTCTGTGTGTTGTCGTTTTTCGCCCTGCCGCAAACGGTCTGCGATACCCACTCGCCAGCGCAGAAGCCGGGAAGCGCTGTCATCCAGCAGACCTGATGCATACTCAACCGGCTGATTGAAACCGGTATCCCGGACATAGCCCTGGGTGGTAATACCCCGGGCAAACCGTCGTTGTTCCAGATCAAAACCACCAGGGTTGGCCTGCCCGTGCACAGGCCGGAGCCGGACACGTAATCGCCAGCGTTCTCCGGGCAATATCGCCAGCATGCTGTAGTCGCGCAGCTCGATGGTTGTGCCGGAAAACTGTGCTGACTGCCAGTCACAGTTTTCCGGCAGCAGTCGTAAACAGGCCCGATCCACTTTCAGCGTAAATCGCTGGCCACGCAAGGCTGGTTCAATCAGCGAACTCACTTGCCCGCGCACCCAGATATCCTGGCGAACCCAGGCATCGGGTAAACGTTGCGCCAACACACCTGCGGCCCAGTCCAGCGCCCAGCAATGACCGGCCAGCATGGCGAAAAGCAGCGCCAGCCAGCGCCATTTCACGCTCAGCAAAGCGCCACTGGCGATGGTGAGGCAAAAGGCAAGGACGACACCAGGCAGAGCCAGTGCAGCCACTGTATCAGGAATGTCCCGCCACAATGCGACCAGTGCCATACCCAGACAGACACTGAGTAACAGCATAACCAGACGCATGGCCCTGCCACCCTTTTACTCGTTGCTTTTCACCCGCTCCCTTGCCCGACTCCTTAAGCGTTCCCGCCGAAACGCCAGGGCAAACTGACTCATCACTACAGGTATAGCAGAGAGCTGATGGGCTGTGCCCAAAGTTCTGTGACATTACACACGCCCGCATGCTCCACTAGTCGTGACGAAATTAGCGGTGACGGAATTAGTCGTGCCGCAAGGCCTCGGCGGCATGCACCCCGGCAGCGCGACGGGCAGGATAAAGGCTGGCAAGCAGGCAAAGTACTATGACACCGCCACTGACCATCAGCATGTCTTGCCAGCGCAGCTCAGAGGGGAGAAAGTCGATGGGATAAACATCTGCACTGAGTAATTGACTGCCGGTCAGCCCTTCAATCCACTGAAACAGGTCACTGACAGTCAATGACAGCAGCACCCCCGCCAGCATTCCCAGCAAGGTGCCAAACAGACCAATCAGGCAGCCCTGCCAGACAAAAATACGCGCAATCAACCCGGGACCGGCACCCATGGTGCGCAGGATAGCGATATCGGCATGCTTATCCCTGACAATCATGACCAGGCTGACCACCAGGTTAAACGCAGCCACGGCTACCAGCAGCCAAAGCAAAAATCCCACCACGCTGCGCGAAAGACGGATATTGTCATAAATAGCGCCAAACCATTGCGTCCAGGTATCGAGAAAATAGCCGCCCGGCAATTGTTCAGCGACCTGTGGACGCCATCGTGATACTGCCAGCAGATCATCTGTGCGCAGCCGCAAACCATTGTAACGGCCCGGCTCGCGATACAGCGCCTGCGCATCCGGCAAAGCAATCAGCACCATGCGCTCATCCAGTTCCTGCGTACCCACCCGGTAAATACCACCGACTTTGAAACGGCGTTGCACGGGTAACGGAGCCACGGGATTGATAGACACATCCAGCGAATACAGGGTAACCAGATCCCCCATGCCGACATTGAGCTGATTAGCCAGAGATTGGCCAAGCACGATATTAAAGCGGCTATCGGAGAGGGCGGACATGGAACCGGTCACCATAAAATCAGCCAGCCGTGACATTTGCTGCTCGCGCTCCGGGTCGATGCCATTGACCTGGATGCCTCGGCTGACCTCACCGGCCGCTGCCACTCCGTTGGTCTGCAACACCGGTGAGGTGGCGATAACGCTGGGCAAGGCCAGTAACGCCTGATCAACTGCCTGCCACTGCTCAGCAGAAGTCGCCTCGGGAGTACTGACCGCCGCGTGTGGCAGAACGCCGAGCACGTTCTCCCGAACTTCCTTGTCAAAGCCATTCATGACCGAAAGCACTGTGATCAGAATCGCAACGCTGAGTGACAGCCCGATCATGGTCAGCATCGACATAAAGCCAACGAGTTGGCTACGGCGCCCGACACTGACGTAGCGCCGGGCAATACGCCAGGACAACCCTCGTGTTGCGGTCGATTGCGTCATCCGATCAGCCCCGCTCCGCCAACGCATCATCCGGTGATTTTTCCGTCAATCGACCGCCGACCAGCATGTACTGCCGATCCTGTATTGAGGCCAGGTGATCATCATGGGTCACCACCACAAAGCTGGTTTGCAGGCGCTCATTCAATTCACGCATCAGGCCATGAATACTCTCTGCCGTGCGCCGATCCAGGTTGCCGGTCGGCTCGTCCATCAACACACAACGAGGTTCCCCGACCAGTGCACGGGCAATAGCAACACGCTGACGCTCACCCCCGGACAGCTCTGATGGTTTATGTTCAAGACGGTGACCCAGCCCGGTCTGCTCAAGCAACTTTTTAGCCTGGGCACTGGCATCTTCTGTGCTGCAACCACGGATCAGTAAGGGCATCGCCACATTTTCCAACGCAGTAAACTCACCCAGCAGATGGTGAAACTGATAGACAAACCCAAGTTCCCGGTTACGTAACTGGCCCAGTTCAGCTTCCTTGAGTTGACCGAGCACTTTGCCGGCAACATGCACTTCACCGCCACTGGGCTGATCCAGGCCGCCCAGCATATTCAGCAAGGTGGTCTTGCCTGAACCCGAGGCACCAACAATGGCAACACACTCCCCGGCCGAGACGGACAGGTTAATATCGGTCAGCACATCAACTTCCTGCGGCCCTTGCGTATAGGATTTGCGCAAGTGGCAGCAGGCAATAACCGGTGCCTGCCCGGCATCAACGTTATGACTCATATCTGGTTTTCCTGTTGTTGCAAGTGTATTGCCCGTGTTGCCGCCTATTCATAACGCAACACATCAGCTGGTTGCACGCGCGAAGCACGCCATGCCGGATAAATCGTCGCCAGTAAGCTGATCAGCACCGAGCAAAGTGCGATGACGCCGACATCGGACCAGTTTAATTCGGCATTGAGGTGGGCAATCATATAAACCTCTCCGGGGGCGAGCAAATTGTTCAACCAGCCTTCGAACCAGCGCGTCAGATCACCCAGGTACTGGCTAAGAACAACGCCACCAACCCCCCCCAGCACCGTCCCCATGATTCCGGCCGCCAGCCCTTGCACCATAAACACCGACATGATGGCCCGGCGGCTGGCTCCCATGGTTCTGAGAATGGCAATATCGGCCTGTTTGTCGGCAACCGTCATAACCAGTGTGGCAACGATATTCACAGCGCCGATGATGACAATCATCAGCAACATAAACCCGGTCATGATTTTTTCCAGGCGCAAGGCATCGAACAGGTTACGGCGACTTTGTTCCCAGCTGTCTAGCTGGTAGTTGGCTGGCGGCAACGATGACAGTGCTCGCCGGGAAATGGCTTCAGCACTGAAGACATCATCGACTCTGAACCGAAGCTGTAACGGCGATTGCTGCTCACCATAAAGTTCCCGTGCGGCATCCAGATTGACCAGTGCAGTGGAACCGCTGTCATAGAAACCAAAATCAGCAATACCCAGCACCTGGAAGCTGCGGGCTCCATTTAGCTGCCCTGCCAGCAGGTCAGACAACGGGGTGACTGACAGCTGTTCATCATTGAAGATACCGAGGTGCGAAGCGAGCCGGCTACCCAGGATGATGCCATCGGTCTGAATCGCCAGACGCTCCAGCAAGCTGTTGAGGTGCGGGTTGGGTTCGGGCTGAACATCGGGCTCATCCAGCGCTGACACCCCTCGCACGGCGGCGAACTGGCCTTGCCCGTCAAAGCGCAGCCAGGACTCTCCTTCAATGAAGGGCGCCACTGCAGTAATACCGTCAGCATTTTCCAGACCGGCACTGCCTTCCTGCCAGCTCAATCCGTTATCTGGCCAATGAATACTGGCATGAGGTACCGCTTTCAGCGTCTCGTCCCGCATCGTACTGGTGGAGGCATTAATCACCGACAGTACGGCGATCAAGGCCAGTACCCCCAGGGCAATACCCAACATGGAAATGACCGACACAAAGGACAGCAGATGGCTTTTCTTGCGCGCTCTGACAAAGCGCAGTCCCACGAACAGCGTTAACGGCCTATACATTCGACTCCCCGGAACGCTTCAGGATGCGCTGGACGGTTTTGAAACTGACAGGTGCCACCGGGGTACTGACCTGACGTGCGATATCGCGCAGGGAGTAGCCGCGTTGGCGTAATTGGTGAATCTGCCGCAAGACCTTCTGCTCTAACGGGTTTTCAATCAGTTTTCCGTTGCTATGCACCATGTAGCCAAAAGGTTTGCTGCCACCCAGAAAACGGCCTTTTTGCCGCTGTTTCTGCTTGACCCGCTTCATCCGCTCGGCACCACGGCGCACTTCCAGCGCCAGCATTTCCCTGAGTATATAATCGAAATCCACTTTGGTCCGGGTAAAGGTGCGGGTCTGACTGATCTCGGCGTTCAGGGCAACCACATGCAATGTCATGTCCCTGTCTCGCATCCAGGCCAGGGTCAGGTCCAGGTCCCGGGCTGAATTGAACATGCGCTGCAAGGAATAAATGACAATATCGCTGCTCACCGGTGGCACCCACACGGGTTTTCCTGCCAGGATATTTTCACCAGGGCGCTGTTTGCCTGGGTTCTGGTCGTCTGGATTGTGGTCGACTGAATTGTGGTCGACTGGGTTCTGGTTAGCACGGCTTTCTTCATCGCCTTCCGGTTCGTCCAAGCGATCAGAAAATCCGCTGCGCCAGTCTGCCGACTTCTCCACCTGCCATTGGGGATTGCCCCACCCCTGATCGGTGCAATAACGAACGACAGCTGCCGACTCTCTATCAAGCACGCTATCAAGCACTGTGGCTGTCTGCAGATTTCCCTGGCTGTTATCCGAGCCATTAATACCGGCCTGGCCAGATGCACTGAACTCACTGTGAGAATGACGACTGTAGGCGAAGGGAAGCATGGCAGGATTCTAGTCGAGCCGTTGCCCGAAGACAAACACAGTGACACAGCAATTACCTGCTCGCGACAGACCAGCATTAACTATGCGGACAGTCGCAAGCTGTCACAATGAATTCATTGATTACTGTCATTCATGCTGATATAGTCGCGTAGCTGCTTGTCAGGTCTAAATTTAGCAGCAAGACAATGGTATAAAGATATTTAAATTCCAGGGTCACGACAGCATCAAACACTGCTGTCAGTTCGGCCACCTGACGCCGGCGCCCCGACAACAAGATTAGTACAGAAGATTGATTAAAGATTGATCAAAGAGAGGGGACTCCCAGGCTGATACAGCCAGGATGCCCCAAATAACAATGCAGGATCAGCCCGCCGACGCCGTCGGCATGCAGGTCCGGAAAGCGACAACAAAGTCTCAGGCAGTGACATTGACTCTGCCTGCTGGTATGAAAGTAACCTGACATTTGCGAGATTATTTACGAAATTAGTTGCGCAATGCCAGCCGATAGTCACACATACCAGCCGCCGTGGGTTTGGCCCCGGCAGGAAAACGAATTTAAGACATGACTGCCTTACCGGCAGCCATGCAGCAAGACGACAAGATTTGCCCGATCCGCCCCTGACAGCAGGAAACATACTCCTTGCCATAAGGCGCCGAAACCGCAAATCACTCCGTAGCCAATGTCAGCCCTGCCTGCCGCGAACACAGACGGCAAGATAACTGACCTGCGGGGACCGTCTGCTAGGTAGTAGGAATACGGACTGATGGCGGGAAGAGTACCCAGCCTTTATATTTACTGTAACGTATTGATATTAATATCATAAGCGAAAAGTAGAAACGGGAAATCAAGGTCAGCAATCACCTTTGGCCACTCCCTCCACAAGTCCCATATCCACCTGTTCGTCCTGCCCCGGTACCACCATTGCACTTTGTTGCTCCACCTTTCTGCACCTGCTTTATTTCTGATCCCAGTGACAGAGAAGCGAATAAACTATGAAGCGAATGCTAATCAATGCAACTCAGGAAGAAGAGTTGCGCGTAGCGCTGGTCGATGGCCAGAAATTGTATGACCTCGATATCGAAAACCGTACCCGGGTCCAGAAAAAAGCCAGTATCTTCAAGGGTCGCGTAACCCGCGTTGAACCCAGCCTGGAAGCGGCTTTTGTTGATTTCGGCGCCGAGCGCCATGGCTTCCTGCCCCTGAAAGAAATCGCCCCGGAGTACCTCAAGAAATCATCTGACGGTGGCCGCAGTATCAAAGAGCTCGTGGCTGAAGGCACTGAGGTCATCATTCAGGTCGAAAAAGAAGAGCGCGGCAACAAAGGCGCCGCTCTGACGACCTTTATCAGCCTGGCTGGCCGTTACCTGGTACTGATGCCCAACAACCCTCGTGCCGGCGGTATTTCTCGCCGTATTGAGGGCGATGAGCGCTCGGAAATCCGTGAAGCCATCAACTCGCTGACCATCCCTGAGGGCATGGGTATCATTGTTCGCACCGCAGGCGTTGGCAAAAGCCAGGAAGAACTGCAGTGGGACCTCGATTATTTGTTGTCACTGTGGTCTTCCATCACAGAGGCTTCCGAGAAGAAAAAAGCCCCTTTCCTGATTTACCAGGAAAGCAACGTTATCATTCGCTGCATTCGTGACTACCTGCGCCAGGATATTGGTGAAGTGCTGTTTGACACTGTCGACGCCCATGAAGAGGCATTGAACTTTGTACGACAGGTCATGCCGCACTATGAAAACCGCATCAAGCTGTACCAGGACGCCCTGCCGCTGTTCAACCGTTATCAGATTGAAAACCAGATTGAGTCAGCCTTCCAGCGTGAAGTGAAACTGCCTTCCGGTGGCTCCATCGTCATCGACCCAACAGAAGCACTGATTTCCATCGACATCAACTCCTCGCGCGCCACCCGTGGTGCCGACATCGAGGAAACAGCGCTGAACACCAACCTGGAAGCGGCCGACGAAATTGCCCGCCAGTTACGTCTTCGCGACATGGGCGGCCTGGTGGTCATCGACTTTATTGACATGTCAGCGACGCGCAATCAGAAAGAAGTTGAGAATCGCATGCGCCAGGCACTGGAAGCGGATCGCGCCCGGGTTCAGGTCGGTCGCATCTCACGTTTCGGCCTGCTGGAAATGTCGCGTCAGCGCCTGCGTCCGTCACTGGAAGAAACGAACGCCGTGGTCTGCCCGCGCTGTGTCGGCCAGGGTACGATCCGGGATGTAAAATCACTTTGCCTGTCCATCCTGCGCGTACTTCAGGAAGAAGCCAATAAGAAGCGCAGCACGGAAATCCGTGCCGTGGTGCCACTATCAGTGGCGGCTTACCTGCTTAACGAAAAACGTAATGCACTGGCTGAAATCGAGCAGCAGAGCCGCACACGCCTGCTGATTATCCCGAACCCCTCGCTGGAAACACCTCACTACGAGATCCAGAGCCTGACTGAGCAGGAAGGCGGCCAGGCACTGCCCAGCTACGAAATCAAGACTGAAGATCAGACACCGGAAACGGTTGCTGACATGCAGAAGCCGACGGAGATTCCCAAGGCTGCCGTCCAGGCCCCCAGGCTGCCACAAGCACCTACACCAACAGCACGAGCAACAGAAAGTGTAACTGCGCCACGCCAGGCTGCCCCTCGCAAAGGATTCCTGGGCTCTTTGCTGTCACTGTTCGGCCTGTCATCCGGTGCTGCTAATGACGGCGAAGAAGAAAAGGCGTCTAACGAATCCAGCCAGGACAACAATCGCGGCAACAGAAGCCGTAGCGGCCAGGGCCAGGGCAACCGCAACCGTAACCGCAGCAATAACGGGGAAGGCAATAATCGCAACCGCCAGAACCAGAACCGTAATCGCAAGGACAAAGATAACCGCAGCGACAACGACGGTGAAAACCGCAATCGCGGCGGCAAGGCTGGTCAACGCAACAATAAAGATGATCAGTCTCGCGATACAGACAAGAACGATAATCGCAGCAACGATCGCAATCAGCAGAACGATAAAGACAGTAACGACAATAAAGACAGCGAAGGTCGCAGCAACCGTCGCCGTAACCGTCGTGGTGGCAAGCAAGGCGATGATCGTTATGAAGCCACGCAGGATAACCGCCGTCCGAAAGATGAGCGCAAGCCTCGCAACACCACTAAACGCACACGCGGCCCTCACCCGGATGGCACCGATGCTGACTCAACAACAACAGCCGCGACTGCCGAGGTAGCCACAGAAGCGGCCAAACCGGAAGCACAAACCGCCGCCGCTACTCAGGACTCGAGTCAAACAGTACAGCAAGATGCTCCGGCTGCAGTTAAGAGCCAGGGCGAAACAAAAGCCTCCGATGAGTCCGTGACCAAAGCAGCAACGGATACCGAGAACACATCGGAAACGACTGCTATCGACAACGCCACTGAAAACAGTGCTGACAACAGCGGTGAAGAGAAACCTCGCCGTCGTCGCAGTCGGGGTGGCCGTTCGCGCCGCGGACGCGGCAAAGCAACCGAAACTGATCAGGCAACAGAAGGCAGTGAACAGCAAAACGCTGACGCTCAAACTGACAAACCTGACACGGCCAATAAAGCAGAGACAGCTAACAATGAGACTGGCACCACAGACGCCGGCAGCAAACAGCAATCTGCCCAGGAGCCTGCCCAGGACGAGAACAAGCCAAGGAAGCCCAAGCGCACGCGCAAACCGAAAGCTAAACCGGCTGACGGCTCTGCTGCACCGACTGAAGGCTCTTCTGCCACAACTGACGGCTCTTCTTCAACTGAGGCCTCTTCTTCAGCTGAAAGTTCTTCTCCATCTGAGGGCTCTTCTGCTGACGCAACAGCCGAAGTAAAATCAGAGGCCCGGCCAAGCGCTGCAGAGACTGGATCGAGCGAAGGTGAAGACAAACCCAAGCCCGCGAAGGCGAAAAAGCCTGCCCGAAAAAAGGCTGACAAACCCAAGAAAGCAGACAGCACAGACAAGGCTGATTCCACGGATAAGCCTCAGAAAGCTGACAAAGCCGGGAAACCTGCCAAGGCGGACAAACCAGCTACAACTGAGAGCGCCGCACCTGCATCCGAAGCTAAGCCAAAAGCGGCAGCAGTGACTGACCAGGCGGCTCAGGCGGCACCAGCAAAACCAGAGGCGCCAGCGGCAGCCAGCAAGCCTGACCCGAAACCGGAAGCTGCCGCACCGAAAGCCGACACACCTAAAGCCGACGCCGCCCCTGCGCCGGCATCAGCACCTGCGCCCGCTAAAACTGAAGCGGCAGAAAAGTCTGAACCACGCCCCAGCGGCCGTGCACCGAATGATCCGCGCGAGATCAAACGACGTCGACTTGCTGAAGAAGCCCGCCAGAAAGCCGAAGCTGAAAAAAGCGGCGACTAACGCTTCCTTCAGCCACCAAACGGATCCCGCCTCACAAACCTGAGGCGGGACTACTCCCGCCCAAAGCTTACTACTCCACAGACACAAGCGCTGGGCTTTATAGACCCAATTTTCAGACAATCAGACCACGCCTAGCCCGCAAGGTGTCGTACGAAAAGCGGGCGGACTGTCCGAAGCCGTCAGGCTGAGTTTCCGCCCGCCGTACGACGCCTTGTGGGCTGTGGTCGTCTGTAAATGGGTCTATAAAGCCCAGCGCTTGTGTCGTTTCGTAGCCGAAAAAAAACCCGCTAACCGTTCCCCGGCAGCGGGTTTTTCATATCAGGCACTATGCTGTGCCGATGTCAGGGACTTCACAGCTTTTCAGCCAGCTCCGGCACAGCCTCAAACAGGTCAGCAACCAGTCCGTAATCAGCCACCTGGAAAATCGGCGCTTCTTCGTCCTTGTTGATGGCAACGATCACTTTACTGTCTTTCATACCGGCCAGATGCTGAATCGCACCAGAAATACCGACGGCAATATACAACTCAGGCGCGACAATCTTGCCTGTCTGACCGACCTGCATGTCGTTCGGCACAAAGCCGGCGTCAACTGCTGCACGCGATGCACCGATGGCTGCACCCAGTTTGTCAGCGACTTTTTCCAGCAGCGCAAAGTTCTCGCCGTTCTGCATACCACGACCACCGGAAATCACCACTTTGGCACCGGTCAGCTCAGGACGCTCAGACTGGGTCAGCTCTTCGCTGACAAAGCTGGCGATATCCTGTGTCTTGACCACGTCAATGGCTTCAACCGAGGCAGAACCACCTTCAGCTGCGGCCTCGTCGAATGCCGTTGCACGAACGGTGACCACTTTGACACTGTCACTGGATTGCACAGTCGCCAATGCGTTACCGGCGTAAATCGGACGAACAAAGGTATCGGCTGATTTCACATCAACGATGTCAGAGATTTGCGATACATCCAACAGCGCAGCGACGCGTGGCATCAGGTTTTTGCCCGTCGTTGTGGCTGCAGCAAAGATGTGAGATGCACTACCGGCAACTTCCACAATCAGTTCTGCCAGGTTTTCCGGCAACTGGTTTGCATAGGCTTCATTGTCAGCCAGCAACACTTTAGAGACACCTGCTACCTTGGCTGCCTGATCTGCTACCGCTGCACAGCCGGAACCGGCAACCAGCACCTGAACGTCATCACCAGCGGCAACCGCGGCAGTGACCGCACTCAGTGTGGCTGGTTTCAGGGCAGCGTTATCGTGTTCTGCGATTACAAAAATACTCATTGCACTACCCCTTAAATGACTTTGGCTTCAGATTTCAGTTTGCTGATCAACTCGTCCACGCTCTCAACCTTGATACCGGCGGAACGTCCGGGAGGTGGCTCGACTGACAGCACTTTCAGACCCGAACTGACATCAACACCCAGCTCATCAGGTGTCAGTGTGTCGATGGTCTTCTTCTTGGCCTTCATGATGTTTGGCAGTGACGCATAGCGCGGCTCATTCAAACGCAGGTCTGTTGTCACAACAGCTGGCAGGTTCAGCTCAACTGTCTGCTCACCGCCGTCAATTTCACGTGTTACCTTGGCTTTGCCCTCGGCAATTTCCAGTTTGCAGGCAAACGTGCCCTGAGGCATACCGCTCAGTGCCGCCAGCATCTGACCAGCCTGGTTGTTGTCCGAATCAATAGATTGCTTGCCCAGCAGCACCAGACCCGCTTCTTCTTTCTCAACCAGCTTGTTGAGCAGCTTGGCAACGGCCAATGGCTGCAGCTCTGTATCGGTTTCTACGTGGATACCACGATCGGCACCTAAAGCCAGACAGGTACGAATCTGTTCCTGTCTCTTATACACATCTGACGCTGCCGACGA
>OJHY01000183.1_pt1 | contig 19799 bp, 18 predicted proteins | sample 1595301 | NCBI WGS metagenome assembly OJHY01 (sample SAMN05416880, study PRJEB24817) | seawater metagenome | isolation source: Sea water | place: Canada:Atlantic | collected 2013-11 | reverse complement strand
AAAAACTCAAAAAAATCCAACTAATTTATTTTATTTCTAACCACAATCGCTTAAAATTTCGGTTTTCTTTTGAGGGGTCGTCTTCTTAAAACACACTATAACCCTGTGGTTCTGTATACTTGATATTTATAAATAGGGTGCAGGTGAAAGCTTCTGCTTATAGATTTACGTATTAAAGGTTATCATTAAATTGATAGCTTTTTTATTTGAAATAAAAATTGTGACACGATAAATCAATTAATCTTATGTTAATACTTAAATATATATTACTTTTGTTTTGAAACTAAAAATAAACACTATGAAAAAATTATTTCTACTATTGCTTTTAGGCTTTACATTAGTTGGTTTTAGCCAAACCACAGAAATTCCCGATCCTAATTTTGAACAAGCTTTAATAGATTTAGGCTATGATACTGCTCCAATTGATGGTTCTGTACTAACTGCCAATATTAGTGGTGTAACATATTTAGAAATTGACAATAGAGATATTGCAAATCTAACAGGTATTGAAGATTTCACTGCCTTGACTACTTTGTATTGTTTTGACAATCAATTAACAAGTTTAGATGTGAGTGCGAATTCTGCTTTAGAATTGTTGAATTGTAATTCAAATCAATTAACAAGTTTAGATGTGAGTAATAATGCTGCCTTGACAGCTTTGTTTTGTAGTTTTAATCAATTAACAAGTTTAGATGTTAATGCGAGTCCTGCTTTAGAATTTTTGTATTGTTATACTAATCAATTAACAAGTGTAGATGTGAGTTTAAATAATGCCTTGACTGAATTAGATTTTGGTAAAAATCAATTAACAAGTTTAGATGTTAGTAATAATACTGACTTGACTACATTGTATTGTGATTTTAATCAATTAACAAGTTTAGATGTTAATAATAATACTGCTTTAGAATTTTTGTATTGTTTTGACAATCAATTAACAAGTTTAGATGTGAGTGCGAATACTGCTTTAGAACTTTTGAATTGTTATAAAAATCAATTAACAAGTTTAGATGTTAGTAATAATGCTGCCTTGACAGCTTTGTTTTGCTATACTAATCAATTAACAAGTTTAGATGTTAGAAATGGGAACAATACAAACCTTTCTCCATTTAATTCAACATCCAACCCTAACCTAACCTGCATCTATGTAGATGATGCTTCCTACAGTACTGCAAATTGGACAAATATAGACCCTGCTTCTACCTTCGTAAATAACGAAGCAGCATGTGAGATATTAAGTTTAGGAGATAATACATCAGTGTTAGATGTGAATATATTTCCAAACCCAACAGCTAATTATTTATTTATAGAAGGAAATGTAAACCCTGTATCTATTACTATCTATAATCTTTTAGGTGCTAAGGTAATTGCTACAAGCAATACTGATAAAATAGATGTAAGTGAATTATCAAATGGAGTTTATATCATTAAAATTTCAGACGGTATAGATCAAACTGACAGAAAGTTTATAAAGAATTAATCATAATACATTTATAGATTATAAGCCATTCTATTAATTTAGGGTGGCTTTTTTAAACCCAATCCAAAGGTTCATTAATGGCATGTGATATGCTTGTTGTTATAGGCAACATATAAGACATTAACTTTATAAGTAGTTCTACCCTTTCTTTAGGTTTTAATAATTCTAATCTTTCTTGTATTTCTTCCAGTTCCTGATATAATATATTTTTCAACAAAGTTCTTAATTCTTTTGTCAATCTATTAGGTGTACCTTTCTGTCTACTTCCATATTTATTACCTGTTGTATTAGCTATACTATTTAATACTATTATAATTTAATATCCTTAATGTAGTAGCAAACTGTTACTAGTTTCAGTTTTAATCAGGGGTAAACCCTCGTCATCAGTTAAACCTTCAGTATAGAGCAATTCTTTTAAACTGTATATATCTGTAAGGTTTTCCAGTGATTTTAATTATTACCAGGTGTTTATACCTAGTTAAATTCATGACAACATAACAACTATTTATATATATATATTTACAATGCAGTAATTCGAATTTACTTATATTTATAAAAAAAACAAACTTATCAATGACACTTTATAACTAGCTGTCTACTTGAAAATAATAAGATTTTTTTTATCAAATATATTTGACAAAAAAAAGATAGTAACATTGAAAATCAGATAATGAAACACTACAAAAACGAAATTATAATAGGTTTATTAATGATTGGTTTTTCCATTGCATTTTACTATCTCTATGGTATTTTGTTACCCTTTATCTTGGGAATGTTACTTGCATTCTCGGCGAAACCAATAATTACACGAATACAGAAAATAGTTAAAAATAAGGGGCTTGCTACCACTATTTTTTTGGGAATAAATACGGGAATAATTATTTTGTTTTTTGTTTTTTTTACTAATTATATCAATCGAGATTTTAAAAGACTCAATCAAAGTTTTGTTTTTTTAACAACAAAAAATCAAGAAAATCTAAACCAAACTACACAAAAAATAAAAAAATATGTTAGTAATTTATATGATATTGACCAAGGAAAAAAACTACTAAAACATAAATCTGATTCAATAATAAATACAATAAAAAACATTGATTATTCGAAGCTAGACACCGAATCTATAAAGACGAGTTATGAAAAAATAACTGCTATATTTCAAAGTCAAAAAAAAAATACGGATCAATTAAAACCTAAATTTAGTTTCTTATTTATTCTATTCTCCACGATTGGATATTTTATACTTATCTTATATCAACTAGACTACTTTACTAAAATTCGTCAAAAATATTTTGGGGGTAAAATAAAATCTATATTTCACACAATAATTGATGATTTCAATCAAAGTTTTGTTAAGTATTTAAAATTAAGAACAAAAATAATCCTTTTACTATCTTTAATTTATATCAGCACATTTGTAATTTTAGACATGCCTGGAACGATTCTAATTAGTTTATTAATCATTTTACTATCGTACATTTCTTACTTACAATATTTAGCACTCATACCACTTTCAATTAGCTGCATGGTGCTCTCTGTAGAAAACCCTCAAAGCTTTTTATTCTACTTTAGTATCGTTATAGCTGTCTTTATTGTAGCAAGTATTATTGAAGAATGGTTACTTAAGCCACGTATAATGAAAGACAATACTGGTATAAACCCTGTGATTATTACATTAGCTCTTAGTATTTGGAGCTACCTTCTTGGAATGCCCGGCGGACTTATTGCTATTCCTATGACTGGTTTAATGATTATTTTGTTTAAACAATACTTTTTAAAACCCTACGAAGAAGTGATTAAAAATTGAGTTCAAAATTTAAAAAACATTAATTCATCAAGACTATAGCATTGATTTTAGAATACCTTTTCTTATTATATAAATCAGTACTAGTAAGTGTTAAAAAAAACCTATTTTTCTTTCAAGGAGCTCTTGCCCAATTTTTACATACCTTTATTTATTGAATTTTCTTCAATCGCTGTAGATCCAGAATTTTAATATTTCGGCCCTCAATTTCAATAATTCCTTGATTTTTAAAACTGGATAGAGTTCGAATTAAAGATTCTGTTGCAACGCCTGCAACACTCGCCAAATCATTGCGGGAAATATTTATAGTCTCTTCTGGAGCACAATACAATTTTTCGACAAACATTAAAATAGTACTTGCCGTTTTTTTATTTACGTTACTGTAAGCCATGTGAACCAAATGCTCTTTTATCCCACTAAGATCCTCGGTTAACAACTGTATCAACTCTAAAGTAACACCGTGGTTTTCGTCCAATATAGACTTCAATTCCTGTTTAGAAACTCCCACCAGTTTGCTTTCCATAATTGTGGTTGCGGTTTCTTGGTAGGTAATATTTTCTGTAAACGAAGTATAGCCGAATAAATCACCTACTTTATTTAATTTGGTGGTGAGTTCTTTTCCACTTTTATCCAACTGATGTAATTTCACAATACCCTTTAGAATTAAATATATAAAATTAGAATGTGCTCCTTGGCTATAGATAACTTGGTCTTTGTTAAAGGTAAATTTCGTTCCGTTATTGGTAAAGAAGTTTTTTAAATCGTTCAATGAACGGATGTTGTTTTTTTGATTTGCTGTATCCCCTTTTAAAGTTCTACGATCTTTTAAAATGGAAGCTTTGGCAATTCGACTTTCTATAGCACTTATTAGTTCTTCTTCTTCAAAAGGTTTGGTGATATAATCATCTGCGCCCATATTCATTCCTTTTCTTACGTCTTTACGTTCGGTTTTTGCCGATAAGAATATAAAAGGAATGTATTTGGTGCGTTCATCATTGGCTAAAATCTCTAATACTTCGTGGCCATTCAGTTCTGGCATCATAATATCACTAATAATAATATCTGGCATACTGCTTTTTGCTAATGCAACTCCTTCCAAGCCGTTAGAGGCAGTAATAACCTCGAAATTAGAAAGCATTAAAATTTCTGCAGTGTTTTCTCTTAAAACAAGATCATCTTCAATTAATAATAACTTCTTCATAATTTTGCTGTATTTGGAATACTAATGGTAAATGTAGTGCCTTTATTTTCTTCACTTTCGAAATTAATAGATCCTCCTAAATTTTCAATATGAGATTTTGAAATATTTAATCCTATTCCTGTACCTTCTGTTAATAGAACATTTTCAGCCCTAAAATAACGATTAAAAATATTTTTTTGATCAATTTTTGGGATACCTATACCATCATCAATTATTTCTAAGGTGGTAATTTCGTGATCTTGGCTGACCTTGATAGCTATCACTGAATTTTCTGAAGAATATTTAATAGCGTTGTGTATTAAATTAGATAAGGTCAACTCAATAATTTTCTCATCTTGCAATAAAGATATTTCATCGATATGGTCTGGGTAATTTATAGATTGACCTTCTTTTAATAGTATATTGGTATTAGAAACTACCTCTTTCATCACTTTGCCTAATTTAAAAGTGCTTAAATTATAGGTTACATTTCCGGTTTCTAATTTTTCTAGAGATAAGAAATCATTTAAAATATTATTTAGATATTGCACCTTATCGGTAATGATTTTGATATGTTTATTTCGTTTTTCTTGTTGTTCTGCCAAGTTATACTTCCCCAATAAAATAATAGACGTTAGAATACCACTCAATGGAGTTTTAAACTCATGGGAAACCAAAGATAAAAAATTTGTTTTTAATTTATTTAATTCCCGTTCTCTTCTAAAGGCAATATTGATGTCTTTTTCGGCATCAACCCGTAACATATTTTCATGTTCTAATTGACTAATTGTTTCATTTAACTCTTTTGTTCTCAAAAGAATTTTTTGTTCAAATTCGGCATTTAAATTACTGAGCTTTACTTCCTGTTCTTTCCTTGCTGAAATATCGGTAACAGATACCATTATATATTCTTTATCGCATAGCTTAAAAATATTTAAACTCACTTCTACAGGGAACATATTCTTGCTTTTATGCACGCCATAAATAGTAAGGTTTCTCTCCTTTTGTTCTTGGACTCCTTGATTAAAAAAACCTTTTAACTGATTCTCAAGTTGAATTTTATAGGCATCAGAGAATAAAACTTGGAGATGGAGTTGATGAAACTCTTTTGTTTTATAACCAAACATCCGAGTTGCCGATTCGTTGGCTTCAATAATATGTTGTTGGGCATCTAAAATTACTATTCCAACAAACTCAACCTTTAACGATTTATTAATAAGGTCATTATCTTTTTTAAACATGACTGTATTAGTTTTGGGTTTCATTTTCTTCTTTTACTTTAAATTTTTTTATAATTTTAGTTAGATTGTTAATGATACTACAAATTTAAACAGGTGAAGTATTTTAGAATACGACATCAAATGTCTTAATAAAAAAACATACTAAATTAGTATAATAATCCCTTGTTATTTTCACATAAAAAACCACTAAAAATTAGATTTATAATCTAATAAATGGGTTAGGCTTTCTGCAACAATACTTTTAATATGTTTAAGGTTACATTTAAAACTTTATATCGAGCATTACTCCTACCACATAATGTGTGAGCTAAAAATATAACAAAATTACTAATTTATTTAATTTTTTAAGGCTTAAAATACTCTGAATTCATTTTGAGTATATGCTATTTATTTTAATAAATCGTTACTTTAAATCCAATGTCTTTAAGTCGTTTTATAAAACATGAAATATGAAAAAACTTATCTATATTGTAGACTCTAATAAATAATCAAAATAGAAATTATGAGAAAATTTGTTTATTTAGCCTTCTCTATATTCATTATTGCCTGTAGTGATGATGATAGCCATTCAATTAATGATATAAGGGCTCCTATTATTACTTTATTAGGAGATTCACCTACTAGTATTACTCAGTATACAACATATATAGATGCTGGGGCAACTGCTATAGATAATATAGATGGAGACTTAACTTCAAGTATCGTTGTAACTGGAAACCCAAATATGAATGTTATAGCCACTTATACTATTATCTATAGTGTTTCAGATTTAGCTGGCAATACAGCTTCAGTATCCAGACAAGTGACGGTTATTGAAGATATCGACAATCCGGTATATATCGATACCAATGGGATTACTATAAAAGCAAAAGAATGGACAGAAGTAGGAGCCACGGGTGAAATAAACGGTATAACTTATACCGTTGTAGACAAACCAATGTTAGAAGAATTAATCGAAAATGGAGGTGATCTTAGCAAATTAGCTACTACAAAAGTTACTAGCATGGCTTTGTTATTTTATAGAGCTACTCGCTTTAACCAAGTTATTAATAATTGGGATATGAGTAATGTAATTAATACTTATGCTATGTTTTGGGATGCATTTGAATTTAATCAAGACATTGGAAATTGGGATGTGAGTAATGTTCGTAATATGAGTAATATGTTTACGAACGCTGCTGCCTTTAATCAATCTTTGGAAAATTGGGATGTGAGTAATGTTGATTCTATGAGGGGTTTATTTGTCAATGCCAGCAATTTTAATCAAGATATTGGAAATTGGGATGTTGAAAATGTAACTAATATGAATTGGATGTTTTATAAAGCCGCTAGTTTTAACCAAGCACTTGAAAATTGGGATGTGAGTTTTGTAGAAGAAATGTATGGAATGTTTAGTGATGCGGATTCCTATAATCAAAACCTCAGTTCTTGGAATGTTGAGAACGTGACACTTTGTGGTGATTTTAATGCTAACACTACCCAATGGATTTTGCCAAAACCTATATTTACTAATTGCACACCTTAAATGAAATTTCAAATATACTTAATTTGAAGGAACAGCCTAAATGATAAAAAAAACAGAAAAAATAGATCCTATTTACGTACAACGAAGTAATTGGTTAAGAGCTGCTGTACTCGGAGCTAATGATGGAATTTTATCAACGGTTAGTATCGCAATTGGAGTTGCAGCTGCTACTGATGTTCGAGAACCTGTTATTTTGGCAACTTTAGCGGGATTAGTTGCCGGTGCTCTATCAATGGCTGCTGGAGAGTACGTATCTGTAAGTTCGCAAAAAGACACTGAAAATGCAGATATTGAACGTAATAAAAAAGAGCTTAATGATAAACCCGAAATCGAATTGGAACGACTGGTAGGAATTTATGAAAAAAGAGGTTTAAATAAAGAAACTGCATTGAAGGTAGCTAAAGAATTAACAGAACACGATGCATTGGGCACTCATATTAGAGATGTATTGGGAATTAATAAAATTAGTCAAGCCAAACCTATTCAAGCTGCATTTGCTTCTCTTGCAGCATTCACAGCAGGAGGATTACTTCCTTTTTTAGTTACACTCTTTATTCCTTTAAAGAGCATGGAATATTCACTGTACATATTTGCACTATTTTTTCTTGTAATTTTAGGAGCATTAGCAGCTAAGACAGGTGGTTCAAGTATTGGAAAAGCAATTATTAGAATCACGTTTTGGGGAACACTTGCTATGGGACTGACTGCAACGGTTGGTTATTTATTCAATGCAAATATTGGATAATAGGGAGATAAAAAAGAAATAAAATTATTTATATTTAAAGTATTAATATTTTTTATGATTCAAAAATTAGGAGAATTATTATCAAATCTGTTTTTAAAGTTCATGCCAAATGCTTTTGTATTTGCAATATTACTCACACTAACGACAGCATTGGGATCATTTTTTTGGGTAGATACTTCTGTTTTAGAAATTATTAAATCTTGGTATACCGGTTTTTTCGATTTAATTGGATTTGCCATGCAAATTGCATTAATAATTATAACAGGTTTTAGCATCGCATTATCTCCATTGGTTAAAAGAGCTATTGATGCTCTTTCCAAACATTTAAAAACGCCATCACAAGTTTATTTATTAGTAGTATTTATTGGATTGCTACTGTCCTTAATTAGTTTTGGTTGGCTGGTAATAACTGCTGTACTCGCTAGAGAATTAGCGCTGAGAGTAAAAGGAGTTCATTATCCATATTTAATTGCTTGTGTATATTTTTCTTTTAATAGTTGGGTATTTGGATTATCTAGTTCCATCCCACTACTTTTAAATTCTAAAAAAAACTTTTTAATTGAAACGGGTGTTCTCACTGAAGTAATTCCAACTTCATTAACCTTACAATCATCATTAAATTTAGTGATGATTCTTTTTATGGTAATAAGTGCTCCAATAGTGATGTACATTTTACGTCCGAGGTCTTCAAAAAATAAAGAATTAAAAGATTTGATGATTTCGGATGAAGAACTCGAAAAAAGTACCATTAAAGAAGAGGCTTCTAGCTTAAATTTACCCTTTAAAACACTATCGGACAGCTTAAATAATAGTGTCTTACTACAAATGATTATCGTAGCAATGGGACTTAGCTATATAGTTTATCATTTTAGCACTAAAGGACTTGATTTAAACTTTAATATTATGATTTTTATTTTTATAATGTTTGGAATGTTACTTCATAAAACACCTTCTCGCTATGTAATTTCAATGAAACGTTCCAGTAGTAATATTTCTGGTGTTTTATTTCAATATCCATTTTATGCAGGTATTATGGGAATTATGTTATACACTGGATTGGGGGATAAATTAGGACAACTAATGGCTTCTGTTGCTACCTTAGAAACCTATCCTCTTTTCGCTTACTTAACTGGAGGAATTGTAAATTTTGCTATCCCTTCTGCAGGAGGCGAATTTGCAGTAATTGGACCCAGTTTAATTAATGCTGTTATTGAATTAGGAGCTGGTTTACCAGATACTCAAGTAACAGCTATGATCTCTAGAGCTTCTTTATCTGCTGCTTATGGTGAGAGTTTAAGCAATATGTTACAGCCTTTTTTTTTACTTATTATAATTCCTATAATGGGAAAAGGTATTAAACTTCAATCAAGAGATGTTATGGGATATCTAGTTTTACCTTTTATCCTCTTTTTTATAATACAGTCCTTGTTAGTGGTGTATTGGCCTCTTTAAATTTTGGAAAAAAAATAAGTTTATTATAGTAGAAATCGAATTTTAATCGTGCTTTTTCTTAGCATATAAAAACAATAAGAGATAAGCTACTATACCCACCATAACAGACACCACAGATGCTAAAATAAAACTTCCAACTACATAGGTTTTTAGACTCTTAACTAATTCAAAATTTTCTTCAAAATCTGCAAATGAATAATCGGTGGGCTCTCCTAAAACATAGTTACCTATCATGATCCCTGCATAAACTGTAAAAGGAATAAAAGGTGGAAAACTAACATTGGTAAAAGCAAACGAAATCGCTTTATTTAATTTAAATAATACTGCTAATGAAAGCACCAATATGGTATGAAATCCCCAAAGCGGAGTTAAACCAATAAAAACTCCTAATGCCATTGCCTGAGCACTCTTTAATGGAGATTCATTATTTCCTAATATCTCTTCTTTTATAAATCGTCGAATCCCTTTTTTCCTAAATTCTCGTATTAAATTACGTGGTTTTATATAAAGGAATGCTACTAAAATGAACCAAGTATTTAACAAACTTATTCTTAAAAAACCTTTGATTGATTTAAAATGAGTTGCCCTTTCTTCATGGTCGATTGATACTTTAACCGGAACGTTCTTTACTGAAATTCCTCTCCAAGCTGCTTTAACTATATTTTCAATTTCAAATTCAGACTTGGTCGTAAAAAATTTAATTTTATTCAGTTCTTTTAAAGGGTATAAACGAAATCTCGATTGCGTATTTTTTAATTGAATACCCGTTTGAAGTTTATATAAAAAAATTGAAAGTTTATCAGTAAAACTCATTCTGCCAGAAACCGTTTTTTGATCCCTATTTGCAGACCCAATAAGTAGAAGGTTTTTATTAGTTTCAAATTCTAGTTGATTAACAAATACCGCTATATCTTCAAGATAATACTGTCCATCAGTTTTTAATGTGATGGCAAAATCATATCCTAATGCTTCAGCTTTTTTAAAAGCAATTCGCAACGCATTTCCGTTTCCCTTGTTTTTTGTTAAAGAGATCTGTGTTATTTCAGTATATGTTTTTAGAACTCTAAAAGTAGCTTCGGTAGCACCGTTATTAATAACAATTAAATCTTTTGTAATTTTTAATACTCCATCTATGACTGTTTTTAAAGTGTGCTCATTGTTATGTGTGGGTATGATTACACATATTTTAAGAGTTTTTATTTTATGTTCAAGCGAACTTCTATCCAGCACTTTTAGATGTGTTTAATTAAATTCTTTTTTTTCTTCATCAGAAAACGATTTAGACTGCATGATAAATCCTCTGACATATATTTTTATAGGAGTTGATTTAATAGTATCATATCCATCTTTTATGAATTGTTTATCTTCTGTTTTATTGGCTCGATATTTTAATAGTTTTGGTGCGTTTTCTTGTATACTTAAACGGATACATCGCATTTCAACATTAGCAGGTTCCTCAAAAATTGCAAAGTTTAATAAAGTAGCTCCCTCTTTAAAAAAAGTTTTTTTTTCTTTAATAACTTTGGAATATTTAGCCATTAATATTAAGACTGCTCCTTTATAAGCCACTAGTAATTTTTTATCTGTTTTCTTGACTTCAGCTAAATATTTATTTAATTGAAGTGTTACTTCTTTACTATTAAAACTTTTTTTATAATCCGTTCTTACTTTTGTTAAGCTTGGTGAAAATAATCCTAAAAGTAATATAAATATGAATATACTAGTTTTCATCTATAAAATCAATTTTTAATGCTAGGTCAGGGTTGAGTTCAGGATTTATTTTTGCTGTAAACTTAAAAGTGGTATGAGTTTGAAGAAACTGGAGGCTAAATGGACTTGAAATTCTAATTTTAATATTAGACCGCATTCTTTTTAGTATTATAAATTATAGAAATTAGTGTTGTAACAAGAAAAAACAAAAATAATAATAGTATGTCGGGAAGGATTTCTAATAAACCTCCGCTTCTTAAAAACACATCATAAAAAGCATTTAAACCCCAATTCATAGGTGATACGCTAGAGGTAAATTGCATAATGGTGGGCATCATAAAAACAGGAACCCATACGCCGCCCAAAGCAGCTAACACCACTACAAAAGTAGCTCCAAATGGCGCTGCTTGTTCTTGTGATTTAGCAACTGTTCCTAGTAATAATCCTAATCCAACTGCTGCTAATCCAGAAAACAAAGCTACTATAAATGCTGGAAATAACTTCCCCGAAACACTTAAGGTTGGTAACTCCAATACTGGAAAAAGATAAACACCAATTAATACCATTAGAAAAAATTGTATCAAACAAACCGAAAGAAACACTACTGTTTTACCAGCCAAAACAATTGAGTAAGAAACAGGATTTGTTCTTAATCTTACAAAAGTACCTTGACTCTTTTCCTTTACCATATTTATAGATAATGGAACTATGATAAAAAATATAGCAAATAAAGTCCAAGCAGGAACATTATGTTGAGCAGAATTTGGGAGCACTTCATCTTCCTTTAACTTGGGTGTTATTTCATTAAAGGTTATAAATTTCTCTGAATTAAAAGTAAAGCTAGAATCATCATCTGATAATTGCTCTTGAAAGGCTTTATAAATAGACTCCGTTTCTATTTTTGAAATCATTTTATCAATGCCACTCTTTATAGAAGTTTTAAATGATGGTTGAAGAGCTGGGTCAAAATAAAGTCTGACCTCTTTAGTGGAAATTTCTATTTTAGTAGCAGAAGTCTCATCATCTTCAAACCCAAAACCTGCTAAAACTCCTTCAACATTTCGACTTATTTTAAGTTCTAAATCTTTAGATAAGTTTTTTGGTATCACTATTGCTAACTGATAGGTTCCTTTAAAAACAAGTTTCTCAACTTCGCTTTCTTTTTCTTTTACAATCACTTCAAATAATTTTTGATTTCTCAATCCTTCAAAAATATTCTCAGAGATCATTCCTTTATCATTATCAACTATTAAAATTGGAATTTTTGTTTGTTGAACACTTTTAAACGAGCTATCTTGAATTAGAGTAATCGTAATTACAAGAACCAAAGGCATTACAAATAAGATCGTAAGTCCTCCCAAATCTCGAATAAGAAGAAGAAATTCCTTATGTATAGATGCCCATAATTTATACATGATCTCTTAGTTCTTTTCCTGTATATCTAATAAAAACATCTTCTAAATTATGTGCTTTTTCATTGGATGAAATAAGTTCTTTTGGCTTTCCTTTTAAAATTATTTTTCCATTATCAATTATTGCCACCCGGCTACAAAAATGTTCCGCTTCGTTTAAATGATGTGAAGTGTATACTATGGTAGTTCCTTCTTTATTTAATTGTTTTAAATGGTCTATAATAACATTCTTGGATTGAACATCTACTCCAACAGTAGGCTCGTCTAGGAATAATATTTTAGGTTGATGTAAAATACTAGCAATTAAATTGATTCTTCGTTTCATCCCTCCAGAAAATATTTCAATTTTTTTATTTGCAAACTCTAAAAGTCCCATTTTCTCTAGATATAAATGAATACGTTCTTTTAATACTTTTCCTTGCAAACCATACATACTACCAAAGTAACTTAGATTTTCATAAGCCGTTAAGGATGGGTATAAGGCATATTCCTGGGGCACAATCCCTATTAATTGCTTTAATTCTTTCTTGTTATTAGTATAATCTAAATTATTGATCGTAAAAGTTCCTGATGTTGGTTTTATTAAAGAACATAACATTGAAATCAGTGTTGTTTTCCCTGCGCCGTTGGGACCTAAAACACCAAATATCTCACCTTTAAGTATTTCTAAATCTAAATTTGATACCGAAAAATAATCAGCTCCTTTATACTTTTTAGATAATTTTTGAATGTGAAGCATTAAGATTATTTAATAGGTTTTTTAGTTTTATCAGCATATTTTTTCTCTATCTGAAATTTTATCCAATTGACTCGCAACACTTTCATAAGAATCGCTTTTCTATTTTTATAAATCGATTCCCATTGTCACTATACACAATCGCATTATTAAAACGGTTGCGCATTTAAAAAAAGAGGATGAAGAGGCTTGCGATAATTAATTTTTAAGAATTATAAATTCACTAAAGCATACTAAAGTTATTCATCTCTAGCTCGTTTAAATCTCTCCAACGGCCCCGAGGTAAATCTTTTTTGGTTAGTGGTCCAATCGTTACACAGTCAACTTTTACTACGTTATAGTTTAAGTGATCAAAAATAGTTCGTATCACACTATTTCCGATATGTTTTATTTTTAAACCTACTTCTTTTTTTGGTGCATTGTTTACCCAACTCACCTCTTCAACATCAATAGTTTTTCCATTAATTTTAAGTCCTTCCTTGATGCGTTGAATATCTTCAGATTTTAGATTTTTATCCAATTCAATATGAAACAAACGAGTGACACCACGACGCGTAAATTTTTGCATAAAATCATCATCATTAGTAAACAACAACAAACCTGTTGCATTCCGCCCTAATCTCCCGATGGGATGAAGAGGGATACTAGAAGCATTCGCTACTAAATCCATCACCGTATTCCCTTTATTATCACTAGTAGTAGTTGCAAATCCTTTAGGTTTATTGAGCAATACATATTTTTTTGCTTCGGGACTGATTTTTCTTCCGTCAAATTTCACTTCATCATTAGGTTTTACTTTAAAACCCATTTCACTGACAACAGTACCATTTACAGAAACACTCCCAACTTGAATATACATGTCTGCTTCTCTTCGAGAACAAATTCCAGAATTTGCGATGTATTTATTTAAACGAATCCCATTCGAAGGATTCGAAGGCTTTGAGGGTTTTGACGGTTTATTTTGAGGAGTTTCTTTAGGTTTTTTACCACGAGTATCCTTACCAAAAGGTTTCGTTCTCTTTCCTTTATCTAATGATTTCCCGATACGCTTATTATCTTTCTGCTTGCTCATATTTATTACCTTACTATCTGGATAGCTTCTTTTTAATTTTTTGCAAAGGTAATGAATGTCAATGGGTTTAATGCATCAAAAGTAAAAATACCAATTCCTAATTAATTTTAAAACCTAAAGTTGAATACTGTTTTATATGAGCAATTAATAATATAGAGATAAGTTTAACACACGACTGGATTCAAATTTTTAACTATAAAGAAATTCTATTCACATTTATCAATGCGATACTAAAAACGCCTACAACGATGATAAATTTGAGAATGTTATGCAGCAGTATATAATGAAGTTTTTTATTCGATTTCCATAACATTATTACAAAAACAAATAAGGCGATGATGCTTCCGTAAAAAAAGAATCCCATATCGCCAATATTGTATTTAAATATCAATAAATAACTAGGAATTAATGCTAGTAAACATAACAACGTAAGTATTTTTTTTGAAACCAGATTACCATAAAGGACAGGAATGGTGCGGTAATTCTGAGCAAAATCCCCTTTTAAGTTTTCTAAATCTTTTACCAATTCTCTCATGGAGATAACGATAAAAAGAAAGGTTGCATGAACAAAAATGACTAGATCGAAATTCTTATAATAAATAAAAACTGCAAAAAATGGAATTACAGCTAAAGTAGCTGCTACAAAGTTTCCAACAAATGGATACTTTTTAATTTTATGAGAATAAAACCATATTCCAAAAATATACAAGGAGAAAAATACAACCGCTTTAAAAGAAACGTAGCTAGCAAAAAATACCGACAAAATATTTAAAACAAAATAAGCACTTAATTTAGTACGTTGACTTACCAGACGATCCAACATTGTTTTCTCCGGTCGATTTATTAAATCTTTATCACTGTCGTAAAAATTATTTATAATATATCCGGAGGCAATAGCACTTGCAGAAGCTAATACAATCATAAATAAATCAACATCAAATAGAATCTCTTTGACAGATAAATAAGGTGCAAGAATATAAATTGAAGTTAGGTATTGTGCCAAAACAATAATCAACACATTATAGCCCCTAATAATAGAAAACAAACTGAATAACTTAAGAAAAAAGTATTTTTGCTTTCTATTTAACATGAAAAAGAGGTATTATAAACTATAGACTATCTCAAGTTTATAATCTTTAAGGGCTTGTTTTGCTTTTACAATATCCTCTGTAAAACCAAGCATATAACCACCACCACCCGAACCACAAAGTTTTAGATAGTACGTATTGGTTTCAATTCCTTTTTTCCAAAGTTTATGAAACTCTTTTGGTATCATAGGCTTAAAGTTTTCAAAAACAACTTTTGAAAGTTCTTTTACATTACCAAATAAGGACGTTACATTACCTTGTAAAAAGTCAGAAACACAGGCATCTGTATGTTTTACAAACTGGTTTTTAATCATTTTACGGAAACCTTCTTGTTTCATGTTTTCCATAAAAATCTGAACCATCGGTGCCGTTTCTCCAGTGATACCACTATCTAATAAAAATACAGCTCCTTTACCATCTTGCTTTTGAGATGGAATACCTGCTGGCTCAATATTATCTTGAGAATTAATTAAAATAGGTAAACTTAAATAACTGTTTAATGGATCTAATCCAGAAGATTTTCCGTGAAAATAAGATTCCATTTTTGAAAAAATAGATTTTAAAGTCAGTAACTTTTCTCTGGTTAAATTTTCAAGAATGGTAATTTTATCTGAAGCATATTTATCATAAATAGCAGCTACTAAAGCTCCACTACTGCCAACTCCGTATCCTTGTGGAATACTTGAATCAAAATACAAACCAGCTTTAATAGCTGACTTTAGTTTTTCTATATCAAAAGAAACTAAACTAGAATCTTCTTTCTGAAGATTTTCAAGATATACTGAAAAACGTTTTAAACTTTGATTGGATTTATGAGTAGAAGCGTCAGGAATTTCATCAATTTTTAAAGCTCCATTGTAAAAATTATAAGGAATAGAGAGTCCTTTAGAGTCTTTAATAATACCATACTCACCAAAGAGTAATATTTTTGAATAAAATAACGGTCCGTACATTTAGGTTTTGTTTGGCTTGTTAAATTTACAATTTTTTTGCACCAAATCCAATTTGATCACAAATATACTGCTCATTCTGACAATAAGCAACTAACTCATTTTTAATAAACACCAAAACAGCATCTTTTTCATGTTCAGGATATAACACATGAACATTAGCACCTGCATCCAAGGTAAAACAAACCTTACTGTTGGTTTCATTTCTATAAGTCCAAATTTTATTAATTATCTCTAAGGTATTGGGTTTCATTAAAATAAAGTAGGGCATGGATGTCATCATCATCGCATGAAGTGTTAAGGCTTCATTTTCGATAATTTTGATAAATTCGGAAAGATTTCCACTTTCTAGAATTGACATCATCTTAATCATGTTTTCTTGAGCTTGTTCAAAGCGTTTTTCTGCAAATGGATGCTGGTGCATTAAGTCATGCCCAATAGAGCTACTTACTTGCTTTTCGCCTTTATCGACTAACAAAATAGTATCTTGATAATTATTGAAATTATTATGTACTTTATACGGATATTTAATTCCGAATAGATTTGAACTTCCTTTTATTATTGAATGTTTTCCCCAAACAACTAAATCTCCTTCTAAACTACGGCAAGCAGATCCCGATCCTAATCGAGCGATAAAAGATGTTTTTTGAATCCAATATTCTTCTGTTAATTGTTCATTAGTTAATGACTTTTCCAAAGCTATCAAACAACAAGCCAAGGCACTCATTCCACTAGCAGAAGAAGCAATACCACTACTATGTGGAAATGTATTGGCAGTATGTATTTCAAACACATATCTTGTTATAAATGGGAGGTATTTTTCAACTCTTTTAAAGAATTTCTCAATTTTAGGTTTAAAGTCTTCTGACTTCTTTCCTTCAAAAAACACATCAAACTCAAATTCTTGATCGGGGTTTTCTTTTAATTGAAATTTTAATTCGGTAGTTGTTTTGCAGTTATTTAATGTAAAACTTATAGAAGGGTTTGCAGGCAGTTGTTCTCCATACTTACCCCAATATTTTACCAATGCGATATTACTCGGTGATTCCCAAGTTAGGGTTCCGTTTTTAAAAACGCTCGTATACTTTTTCGGTAAAAAATTCGATTCAGACATAGACAGCAATATTAATTCAAAGATAAATTATTTAAAGATTCTAGGAAGCCTAGTCCAGAATTTTAGTTGTTTTTTTTATCATTTAGGCTGGCATTATTATTCTGCAATACTTTTTGCAACAATATATCCACCAGTCCATGCATTTTGAAAATTAAACCCTCCTGTTATCGCATCGATATTTAACACCTCCCCAGCAAAAAATAAATCTTTATGAATTTTACTTTCGTAACGTTTAAAGTTAATTTCTTTTAAATCGATACCACCCGCGGTTACAAATTCTTCTTTAAAAGTACTTTTCCCATCTACTTGTAAAACAGAATTTGTTAACTGAAATGCTAATTCTTGTAATTGTTTATTTGTGGTTTCTGCCCATTTCTGGGTTTCTTCTATTCCACTTGAAATTGCTAAACTTTGCCAAAGCCTTTTTGGAACTTCTAATTGAGCGTACTTTAAAACTGACTGTTTAGTATTTAGCGCTTTTAAGTTTTTTAATTTTTCTAAAACTGTTTCTATTGTCTCGCTAGGTATCCAATTTACTTTAATTTTAAAATGATAATTTAAATGATATAAATCTATCGCTCCCCAAGCAGATAGTTTTAAAATAGCAGGCCCGCTTAATCCCCAATGAGTAATTAATAATGGTCCTTCTGATTCTAAATTAGTTTTATGGTTTTTAGACAAAACAGAAACAGAGGCATTTGTAGCAATACCTGGCAAATCTTTAATGCGATTGTCTTTGATATTAAAGGTGAAAAGCGAAGGTATTGGAGGCAATGTAGTATGCCCTAACTTAGTTAAAAGCTTCCAGATTTTCACATTACTTCCAGTAGCTATTACTATTTTTTTAGCTTTATAATTAGTTTGTTCTGTTTCAACCATCCAATCGTTTTCTTCTTTTTGAATCGATTTAACTGGATGTTGTTTTAATACCTCAACATTTAATCTTTCCGCTTCATCAAGAAAACAATCAATTATAGTTTTTGATGAGTTACTTTCCGGAAACATTCTTCCATCTTCTTCAATTTTTAAAGGAACTCCTTTTTTTTCAAACCACTCAATAGTATCTCCAGTCATAAATGTATGAAAAGGACCAATTAATTCTTTTTCTCCTCTTGGATAGTTTTGACTCAGATCTTTGGGAGAAAATTCGGCATGAGTCACATTGCACCTTCCACCCCCAGAAATCCTAACTTTAGTTAGCACTTCACTACTACGCTCTAAAATAATAACTTTTAATACTGGATTATTTTCGACAAGATTAATGGCTGTAAAAAAGCCTGCGGCACCACCTCCTACTATAATAACGTCAACTTCTTTAATCAAAATAGTTTTTTTATTGGCAATTTTAATACATTTTCGAGAAGGTATCTTAAGAATACTGTCTCTTTGTTATAGGATTTATTTCCATAGACATGCGCACTTTATTTTTCGAATGGTAAAAATAAGTCTTTAATAATAAAACGGCTTCTTATTGTAATAAAGAAATTAGACTTATAATTAGTTAACCTTTTGTTATTTCTGATAAATATCACAAATTATTTTACCTAAAAAGGTTAAATTTGGATATCAATCTTTAAAATTTATATACTATGACGATAAATATTCAATACGTTAAAATGCTTACCAGTGAGACAATGACTGATTATGTAACTAAAAAACTAAATAAATTAGAAGGAAAATTTGATTTTATTATCAACGCAAATGTATTTTTTAAATCAGAAAACGATCCTAGAGGAGATAGTCATATTTGTGAAATAGAACTAAGCATTCCTGGTCCTAAAACATTTGCTTCTTCTAAAGAGAGAAATTTCGAATTGGCTGCAAAAAATTCTATTAGCGATTTAACTAAGCAATTGGAAAAAAGAAAAGCAACTTATAAAAACCACTAATTTGCATGCCAAATAATGCAAAAAATAACTATTAAAATGTCTGTTAAAATAAAATTAACGGACATTTTTTTTATAAATCATCTAATGAAATTTAAATCATTTTGTTACATTATTTCCTCTTTCTATTTGAACACATATTTAATAACTTAAAACAAGCTATTTAACAGACAAAATTATCTTTGTAAAATCATGCGCCTTGCCTCTATATAGCTTCCAATCTGGAAAACATAAAAATACACACCAGTGCTCAAATTTTCTCCATTAAACGTTACTTCGTGCTCACCAGAAGATTGATTTCTATTAACGAGTGTAGAAACTTTTTTACCAAAAACATCATATACATTAATCGTTACAAATGCGTCATTCTCCAATCTATAACCAATTTTGGTTTTTGAATTAAATGGATT